>OLVX01000005.1_pt1 | contig 266646 bp, 215 predicted proteins | sample 1673271 | NCBI WGS metagenome assembly OLVX01 (sample SAMEA3178939, study PRJEB25190) | human gut metagenome | biome: human gut; feature: human-associated habitat; material: faeces | place: Austria | collected 2013
ATACCATCACAGTCAAACCCGAAAACGGCAAAGCGGATATTACCATAACGCAGGACTACGGCACGGCAATTACCGCACCTGCCGACCCGACAAGAGAGGGCTACACCTTCACGGGGTGGGATATGGAAATTCCCACGACCATGCCTGCCGAAAATATAACGCTTAAAGCACGGTGGAAAGACATTGAAAAACCTACGGGCGAAATTATCATAGGCACAAATAAATGGCGCGAATTCTTAAACAAGCTGACCTTCGGTCTGTTCTTTAAGGACACGCAGGAGGTGACGATAAACGCCTCCGATAACAGCGGAACCGTGTTTGTCTCTTATCTGGTGACCAATCGGGACCTCTCCGAAGAGGAGCTCGGCTCTCTTGTGTACCGTGCGTATGATGAGCCGTTTTTAATAGAGCCTAACGAAGAATATGTTGTTTATGCAATGCTTGTTGACGAGAGCATGAATATAACATATCTTCGCTCCGACCGCATAACGCTTGATAATATCCGGCCTGTAATCGGCGGCATTGAAAACGGCAAGACCTACTGCGAGGCACAGACAGTTACAATTGACGAGAAGTATATAGATACAGTTACCGTAAACGGCACAAAGGTCACGCTTGATGAAAACGGCGGCTTTACTCTCTCTCCTGCGGACGGCGAACAGAAAATCATTGTCACCGATAAGGCAGGCAACACCGCCGAGATGACCGTGACGATAAACGACGGGCACACCTTCGGCGAATGGACATCAAACGGCGACGGCACGCATAGCCGTAAATGCACCGTGGACGGCTGCAAGGGTGTTGAAACAATGGCTTGCTCGGGCGGCAAGGCAACCTGCGCCGAAAAAGCGGTATGCGAATACTGCGGCAAGGCTTACGGAAAGACTGATTCAAACAATCACACCGACTTAAAGCACATCGATGCAAAGGCGGCAACGAAGGCCGCCGAGGGCAATATCGAGTATTGGTACTGCGGCGGCTGTGATAAGTATTACAGCGACAAAGACGGTATAAACGAAATTAAGAAGGCCGACACCGTAACGGCTAAGCTGCCGGGCGATCCGAAGTCTCCCCGAACCGGCAACGCAAGCGACCTCGCTTTATGGATTTCCCTGCTGCTTGTCAGCGGCGGCGTAACAGGCGTCACGGCAGCCTTGCGCAAAAAGAAAAAACACAAAGTATAATTTTTTTCGTTTCCCTTTTCTGCTTTTACGGCAGTAAAAAGCCTCCGTTTAAAAAACGGAGGCTTTCGTTTATTGCGGCTTATGCATATTCTCGATTTTTTTAATGTATTCGGTGCTGTTCTCAAGAAATTTCCGAGTATCAAAGGACTCGTTTTTAAGGCTGTTTTGAATAATAATACCATCGGAAACCATCAAAATAAGCCAAGTGAAATAGTCGGCCGAAACAACGTCTGTCCTCTCAGCGATTTTTGCCGAAATGAGCTTTTGGAATTCATCATAGCGATGAATCAGCTTAGCTCTGATTTCCTCGTCGCCGAGCAATGCCGCGTCAAAGAGGTGAAGCCTGAGCCCGGCATAGGCTATATTTCTCTCGATTACATAGTTTACAAGACGGTGCGGCGAGGTATCCTTTTCCTTGTTTTCCGTCCATTGTATCAGCTCGTCCCATTGGCGCGAAAGATAGCGGTCGGTAACGGCAAAAAGAATTTCGTTTTTGCTTTTATAATAGTAATACAGCGTGCCCTTCGAAATATTTGCCTTTTCGGCTATTTTCGCGAGAGTCACCTCCGAAAAGGAATTTACCTTTAAAAGCTCCTCAGCAGTATCAAGTATGATTTCGTTTATATTTTCGGGTCTTTGAGCTGCCATAATACCCTCCTGCAAAATTTCTTAAAGTATAACACGAACAATCGGCAATGTCTACAAAACAATATTCACAAAAAAAATACATAAGAGTGATTTTTTTAGTTAAAAGTATTGACAAACGCTTTTTTCGGAATTATACTTGGCTTATGAGTCGGTCAGTTAACCGACATATTTTTTATGCACAGTCGGGCGTGTGACCGACTGCAAGGCTGATTAAAAGAGGCTTGAAGTTATGAACATATCATCAATTAACAAAAAATTGAAAAAGACTTTCGGCGGAAAATTCAGTGCTTCAAAGGAGAACGGCTCGATTTTTGTTCGAGGCAAAAGCTCCGATTGGGGCGAAATCGTCGCGGCTTGCCAAGCGGCGGCAAAAAAATTCAGCACAACGCATATTGTCAACGATATTGTTTACACGGGCGAGCAGCCCGCTCCGACGCGTCTGCCGTCTCTCAAGGATGATTTTCTCGAGGGCAGAACACCCGACGTGCTTGTTATCGGCGGCGGCATTTCAGGTGCTTCGATAGCAAGAGAGCTGACCAAGTGGAAGCTTGACGTTTTACTTGTAGACAAGGAGGCAGACCTTGCACTTCAGGCGTCGGGACGCAACGACGGCGAGGTGCACCCCGGAATCGACCTCGGCAAAGGCTCACTCAAACACAAGTACATTCGCCGCGCAAACCATATGTATGCAGACGTTTGCCGCGAGCTTGACGTTCCGTTTAAGCAGGTAGGTCAATACGTGCTTTTCCGCAACGCCGCGCTGAAGCCGCTTATCGGTCTGTATGCTTTTTGGCGGAAGCATCACGACGGCATAGAGGACACCGAGATAATCTCGGGCAAGGAGCTTATGCGCCGCGAGCCGAATCTCACATCGGAAACAAAATTCGCAATGTATAATCCGAGCGCAGGCTGTGTTTGCCCGTACGGCCTCACCATAGCCTATGCCGAAAACGCCGTTCAAAACGGCGCGCAGGTAAGTCTTAACACCGCCGTGCTTTCCATGGAGGTATCGGAGCATAACATCATAAGCGTTACCACCAACAGAGGCGTTATTCATCCGAAAATCGTTATCAACGCCGCAGGTGTTTTTGCCGAGGATATCGCCGCCATGGCGGATGACAGATTTTTCTCGATTCATCCGCGCCGAGGAACCAACTCGATTCTTGACCAAAAAGCAGGCGCATATATGCACTCGGTGGCCTCCGTAAAGGACATAAGCGTTCACGGTAAAACCCATTCAAAGGGCGGCGGCATATTGCACACCGTCCACGATAATCTTCTCGTAGGACCCGACGCCGTAGAAACGGTTGAAAAGGAAAACACGGAAACACGTGCCGAGAGCATTAAAACCGTCTTCGACAAGCAGACTCAAACAATGCCGGCGCTGTCAAAACGTGATATAATCACTTATTTCACGGGCGTTCGCGCTCCTACCTTTGAGGAGGATTTTATACTTGAACCCGGCAGAAGAACAAGGAATTTGATTCATGTAGCCGGTATTCAATCCCCCGGACTTACAACCGCTCCCGCGGTTGCCGTCGATATGGCGGAGCTTGCGGTCGATATGCTCGGCAAGACCGAGACGGTTGAAAAAAACAACAATTATAATCCCATTCGCAAGGGCGTTCCCGTGCTTCGCGAAATGGACGACGATACAAGAGAAAAAATGATAGCCGAAAATCCCGACTACGGCGAGATTATTTGCCGCTGCGAGCAAATCAGCAAGGGCGAAATTCTCGACGCTTTGAAATCCCCGATATGCGTTCCGACGGTTGACGGTATCAAAAAGCGCATAAGACCGGGAATGGGACGTTGTCAGGGCGGCTTCTGCTCGCCGCTTGTCACCAAAATAATTGCCGAATTTCTCGGCGTTCCGCTGTATGAGGTTAAAAAATCCTCGGCGGAAGCGGTGATAACATACGGCGAAACAAAGGTAAACGAAGGAGGCGAAGAGTGATGACGACAGGTAACTATGACGTACTCGTTGTCGGCGGCGGTCCTGCCGGACTTGCGGCGGCGATAAGCGCTCATGATAACGGTGCCAAGGTTCTCCTTCTTGAAAGAGAGGCAAGGCTCGGAGGAATACTCAAGCAGTGCATTCATGACGGTTTCGGTCTTCATCACTTCGGTGAGCAACTTTCCGGCCCGGAATACGCCGAGCGGTTTGAGGATGAGCTGTACAAACGCAATATCGAATACAGCACCCTGACGTTTGTCACGAAAATAGATAAAAACGGCGACGGAAGCTTTTCGGTGCATACCGTCGGCAGAAGCGGCGTTTCGATATTTACGGCAAAAGCGCTTGTGCTGGCTACGGGCTGTCGCGAGCGTACCGCCAAGCAGGTATTTATCCACGGCACGCGTCCTGCGGGCGTTTTCACGGCCGGAACCGCACAGCATTTTACAAATCTGCTCGGGCTTATGCCCGCCAAAAAATGCGTAATTCTCGGCTCGGGAGATATAGGACTTATCATGGCGCGCCGCCTTACGCTTGAGGGCGCAAAGGTTCTCGGCGTTTATGAGGCAAAGCCTACGCCGTCGGGACTTACGAGAAACCTGCATCAATGCCTGCACGATTATGACATTCCGCTGCACCTGTCGCACACCGTCACTCGCGTGTTCGGAGTTGACAGGCTCGAAGCAGTTGAGATTTCAAAGGTTGACGAAAATATGGCTCCGATACCCGGCACACAGAGCCGCGTCGAATGTGACACGCTGATTCTCTCGGTCGGATTGATTCCCGAAAACGAGCTCGCCGAGTCCGTCGGAGTAAAGCTTGACCCACGCACAAAGGGTCCCGTATGCGACGGCCAGTGTATGACGAGTGCCGACGGCGTATTCAGCTGCGGCAACGCTTTGCACGTCAACGATTTGGTTGACTTTGTTTCGCAAAACGCCGAGCAGGCGGGAAAATCAGCCGCTGCTTATTCGGGCAGAGAAAGACGGCTTATTGAGATAACCCCGGGCGACGGCTTATTGTACGCAGTGCCGCAAAGGCTCAATCTCAACGAGGATAACAGTAAAACAGACCTGTATTTCCGCGTCCGCGAGGAGGAAAACAACTGTGTGCTTCATATTTACGCGGAAGGTAAGGAAATACTTAAAAAGCGTTACGCATTTATGCGTCCGCCCGAAATGGAAAATCTCACGATTGATTTCAGCGCATGCGAATTAAACGAAAACAGCCGAGTGGAGCTTCGGCTGGAAAGACTCGGTAAAGGAGACGGTGTAAAATGACAAAAGAATTGGTTTGCATCGTTTGTCCCCGTTCGTGCAGAATGACGATTACATCAGACGGCGACGAGCTCGTTGTGACCGGCAACACCTGCAAAAGGGGCAAAGAATTCGCCGTAAGCGAAATGACCGACCCGCGTCGTACCGTCTGCACAACGGTGCGCACCGCCTTCCCTTCGGTACCGGTTCTGCCCGTTCGCGTATCGGGGCCGATTCCCAAAAACAGAATTTTCGACCTGATGCACGAGGTAAACCGTATCACCGTTTCAAAACGACTCGGACGAGAGGAAGTCGTTGTACCGAATATTCTCAATCTCGGCGTGGATTTGATTGCAACAAGCAATATCCTGAAGGACGAGAAGAAGCAACCTTAAAAAAGAAAGAGGGGAAAATCTTTAATGGAACAGTCACTTGTGCTGACCTTTGACGTCGGCACGCAGAGTGCAAGATGCTTGCTTGTCAATGAGAGTGGAGACTTTGAGGATAAGGAGCAGCAAAAATACAAGGTTCCTTATTTATCAAAACAGCCCGGATGGGCAGAACAGACCCCGGATTTTTATTTTAATATTATAGCCGAAATGTCAAAAAAGCTTATCGAGAGAAATGCCGATAAGCTTGACCGCATAACAGCCGTATGCCTTACCTGCATACGTGACACGGTGCTTTGCCTCGACAAAGACAAACGTCCGCTTCGCGACATAATATTATGGCTCGACGAGCGTGAGGCCGACGAGGACGGACAGATTCCGGCAGCAAAACGCGCATTGTTTTCGCTTGTGGGAATGGGAGAATCGGTAGATATGATTTACCGAGCCTCTACCGGCAACTGGATTATGCAAAACGAGCCAGAAATATGGGCCAAAACAGACAAATACGTTATGCTGCCGTCATATCTCAACTATCTTTTTACGGGCGAGCTTAAGGATTCCGTGGCAAATATGATAGGTCACGTACCGTTTGATTACAAAAACCGCCGTTGGATGAAACCCGGTGCTCTCACGCGCTGCGTGTGCAATGTTCCGTCCGAAAAGCTCTGTGAGCTTGTTCCGTCGGGCGAGGTTATAGGTAAAATCACGGAAGAGGCCTCAAAAAAGACGGGCATCCCAATTGGACTTCCGCTTATAGCAACCGGCTCCGACAAAGGCTGTGAAACCATCGGTATGTCCGTTGTAAAATCAAACCGAGCGGCAATTTCCTTTGGCACGACCTCAACCTTACAGATGGCGGTTAAAAAATATTTTGAACCGCAGCCTTATATGCCGGCTTATCCGGCTGTCCCGAACGATATGTTCAATCCCGAATTCGAGGTCTATCGCGGATTTTGGATGATTTCGTGGTTTATAGAGCAGTTTGCCGCGAAGGATAAGGTTGACGCCGCCGAGGAGGGCGTTTGCATAGAGCGTTATCTTGACGATAAAATCAAGGATATTGAGGCCGGCTCCGGCGGACTTATTTTACAGCCGTTCTGGACTCCGGGCATCACGAACCCGAATGCGAGCGGCGCAATTATAGGCTTTTCGGATTTTCATACGCGTTATCATTTGTATCGTGCCATAATAGAGGGCATCTGCTTAGAGCTGTACCACGGGCTCGTTAAAATGCAAAAACGCTCAAGCGTCACGGTAGATGAGCTTTTTGCCGGCGGAGGCGGCTCCAGCAGCCCGGTCGTATGTCAAATTGCCGCAGATGTGTTCGGCTTGCCCGTACACCGTATTCAGACTCACGAGGCGAGCGCAGTCGGCTGTGCCATGGTCGCGTTTATTTCACAGGGTGTTTACGGCAGCTATGAGGACGCCATAGAGCATATGGTACATAAAAAAGACGTATTTATTCCGAACGAGGAAAACCACCGAACCTATATGAAAATTTACGGCAAGGCGTATTCTCACCTTGCCTCAAGATTAAAGCCAATAGAAAAATACCTACATCATTTTCAAACAGGAGGACACTGATAATGAGTACAAAACCGTATAAGGGCTTTGAGCCTAAATGGATGCTTCAGAGAGCACCTGAGAACAGCTATCGTTCAATTTTCCGCTGGGGCGACCCCGACTTCTTCAAATATCCGAAGGAGAGCCTTTACAAATATGTTAAAAAACGCTGCAATCTCAAGGATGAGGAGTTTATGCAGTATAATGACGATTTGGGTCTTGACCCCGTAAAGCTCGGCGAAGAGCACGCTCCGAAGATTGACAAAAAGCACGTAAAGGCCATTGCCGCAATAGTCGGCGAAAAGAACGTCTCACAGAGCGACTACGACCGTCTCGCCGTTTCCTACGGACAGACAATGTACGATCTTCTCAGAATGCGTCACCGTCGTTTTGACTCTCTTCCCGACCTCGTTGTTTTCCCGGAGACAAGCGAGCAGATAGAGAAAATCGTAGCCTACGTCACAAAGAATAAAATACCGCTCTATGTTTACGGCGGCGGCTCGTCGGTTACAAGAGGCGTTGAGCCCATTAACGGCGGCGTTTCTCTTGATATGCGCCGCAACTTCAACAAGGTCATTAAATTCAATGAGACCGACCAGACCATTACCGTTCAGGCAGGTATGTCCGGACCAAAGCTTGAGGAAACGCTTCAAAACGCTCAGAGCCTTTTCGGCGCAAAGCGTCCGTACACCTGCGGTCACTTCCCGCAGTCGTTTGAATATTCCTCCGTCGGCGGTTGGACCGTCACACGCGGTGCCGGTCAGAACAGCACCTATTACGGCACCATAGCCGATATAGTTGTTTCGCAGAAATACGCCACACCGATAGGTAAAATCGAGACAAGTCACTATCCGAGAGAGGCAACGGGACCGAATCTCAATCAGGTTATGATGGGGGGCGAAGGCACCTTCGGCGTTCTTACCGAGGTCACACTCAAGTTTTTCCGCTGGATGCCCGAAAACAGAAAACGCTTTTCTTATATGTTCAAGGACTGGCCGACAGCTATGCGCGCCGCTCGTGAAATGATGCAGTGTGAGTGCGGCTTCTCCTCTGTTTTCCGTCTTTCAGACCCGGAGGAGACTTCGTTAATGCTCCATCTTTATAACGTTGACGAAACGCCGCTTGAGCCTCTTCTTGATAAATTGGGCTACAAGGACTTTGAGCGCTGTCTCTTCCTCGGATTTACAGACGGCGAAAAGGGCTTCTCAAGAAACGTTGCTCATAACATAATGAAAATTGCCGTTAAGCACGGCGGTATCCCGATGACCGGCTACGTATGCAAGGGCTGGGAAAAGGGCCGCTTCAACGACCCGTATCTTCGCGATACACTCATGGATTTCGGCTTTATGATCGATACGCTTGAGTGCACGGTCAACTGGTCAAATATGGCTCGTGTTCACCGTGAGGTTCGTGAGGTTTGCCATAAGCTTCCGAACACAATCGTTACAACTCATATGTCGCATTGCTATCCGCAGGGCGCCAACCTCTACTTCATCTTTATGACTAAAATGCAGGACGAAGAGGAGTTCCGTGCTTATCACGCAACAATTCTCGACGCCATACAGAAGAGCGGAGCTGCCATCAGCCACCACCACGGTATCGGAAAGATGTTTGCTCCGTGGCTTGAGGGCTACCTCGGCGAAAAAGAATACGGCATAATCCGCACGCTTAAAAACTATTTTGACCCCGATTACCTTATGAATCCGGGCGGAACCATAGGCCTTGACCTTAAGTCCGAGGATAAGAAATATCTGCGTGAGCATACCGAGTATGTTGACGAACTCAAGGACTGAATAGGCTTTGAAGCGCGGCTCAAAGCCGTAACGTCAAGCATAAACACATAAAATCAAGGCTTTCGTTTCAGGTGAGACGAAAGCCTTTTTATTGCCGTTCACAGAAAAGCTTATTTTTTGTATAAGCTTTCGGCATTTGCGGCTGTTGACTGTTTGCCGTCATAATTATATAATAATTTATAACAAAATTTCGCCGCATATGTGATATGCCGCACAAGCAAAGAGGTTCATCATGACAGATAAGAGCTATTCAATTATTTTCAGCAGTCCGACAGGCAACACGAAGCTGCTCGCCGACACCATTCGCGACGCGCTGCCGGAGGAAAACTGCAATTATTTCGGAGTGAGTGAAAACGCCGATACACAATCCGACATTTTGTTTATAGGCTTTTGGACGGATAAGGGAACCGCCGATAAGGCGACCTTGGATTTGCTCGAAAAGCTGAAAAATAAAAGGATTTTTCTTTTCGGAACGGCGGGCTTCGGCGGAGACGAAGAGTACTTCAAAGAAATCCTCGCAAATACAAAAAAGAGCATTAGCGGCAGCAACATCACAGTCGGTGAGTATATGTGTCAGGGAAAAATGCCGCAAACGGTCAGGGAGCGCTATGTCAAAATGAAAAGCCTGCCGAATCCCGTGCCGAATCTCGATATGCTGATTGAAAACTTTGACCGTGCTCTGTCTCATCCCGACGAAAACGATTTGAAAAGGCTGAGGCTCTCCGTGGAAAAGCTGTAATAAGAAGCGACAGCATAAACGATTCTGTTAAGCTGTGCCGCGTATCATATTACTATTGATTTATTGTAAAAATAATGATAAAATATTCAGCATAGCACGTAAGCAGGTGTAGTTTAATGGCAGAACATCAGCTTCCCAAGCTGAATACGGGGGTTCGATTCCCCTCACCTGCTCCAAAAACGGCAAGTATCATTTGATGCTTGTCGTTTTTTACTTTTTCACATTTTACTCTCGTCTCGCTTTTTTTCGTCTGCCCGTCGTCCGCTCGCGAACTCGCGTCCGGCTCCCTTTGAAGAGAGCCTATCAGAGTGCTTCGCCTTGTAAATAAAACCCATTAAAAAAGCTCCCCTTGGGGGAGCTTTTCGTTTTTATTCGCCGCCGGTACGTCTGAAAAGGTCGTTAATGTGTCTGAAATAATTTTTGTCTATACCGTCTATTGTTTCCTCGGTGGTTCTGAATTGCCAGTTGCCAAACGCTCTGCCGGGAACATTCATACGCGCGTCCGAGCCGAAGCCGCACATATCCTGATAAGAAATGACGGCAAGCTTTGCCGAAGAGCGCCACACGGTTTCGATAATCTTGCGGCAGGACGGGCTGTAATATCCGCCGTCGCCCCAGTTATCGCCCGTAAATCCGCAGTAATCAAGCGCAAAGGCGCGCTCTTCGGGCGTTGCCTCCCAAAGCCACGCAAGCAGCGTTGTATTGTCGTGCGTGCCGACATATGCTACGGTATTCAGCGGATAGTTATGCGGCAGATGTGTGCTGTTTCCGCACGGGTCAAAGCCGAACTGTATTACACGCATACCGGGGAACCGAGTTTTATCAAGCAGCTGTGTGACGTCCTCGCCGAACACGCCGAGATCCTCTGCAATAATAGGAACGTCTCCCATTTCTTTCTTTAAGGCGTCAAAAAATTTCATTCCGGGCCCCTTGACCCATTCGCCGTTTTTCGCCGTTTTTTCGTCCGCAGGAACAGCCCAATACGATGCAAATGCGCGAAAATGGTCAATTCTGACCGTATCATAAAGTCGAAAAGCGTCCTTTATGCGGCTGAGCCACCAGGCGTATCCCGTTTTTTCAAGCACATCCCAATTATAAAGCGGGTTGCCCCAAAGCTGACCGTCCTTTGAGAAGTAATCGGGCGGAACTCCCGAAACTCTGCGGCGCACAAAGCTGCGCTCGTCTATCTCAAAAAGCTCCGTATTGCTCCAAACATCGGCACTGTCGGTTGAGACGTATATCGGCATATCGCCGAGTATTTTTACGCCGTTTTCGTTGGCAAACTGCTTTATGCGGTGCCATTGAGAAAAGGCAATATACTGCTCGAATTTATAAAAATCGGCTTCGTCTTTCAACTCATCTCTGTTTTTAAGCGCATTTTCGTACCGCGCGAATTTTTCATCCCACTCATACCATGGTTTGCCGCCGAATTTTTCCTTTGCGGCGCAAAACAGCGAATATGCTTCGCACCACGGGTTCTCCTCGCAGAATTTTTCAGTCTCCGCAGATACTTCGTTTTTCTTGTTTTGATACGCGATTTTTAAAAGCTCCCTGCGGCTTTTTGCGGCAAATTCGTAGTCCGCCGTGTAAGGCGAGCCGTAATATACGCTTCTTGCAAGGTCGTCTTCCGACACAAAGCCGTCATTTTTGAGCGTGTCCGGGTCAATCAGAAGCGGTGACAACGCAAATGCCGCCGGAGACGCATAAGGTGAGCCGTAAAAATCCGTAGGACAAAGCGGCAGCACCTGCCAATATGAAAACCCCATATCCTTGATACGGCGTATAAACCGTTTTGTCTCTTCGCCCATTACGCCGATTCCGTACTTTGACGGGAGCGACGTGATATGCATTAAAACTCCGCCGGCTCTTGTGTTAAGCATTATATAATTCCCCTTTTTTGAGCTTCGTCTTGATTTATGCCGCTTTGAGATACTCCTCAAGGCACAGGCCGCTCTTGTTCATCGCCTTTGCAGCCTCTTTGCCGACATAACGCCAATGCCACGGCTGATAATTCATACCCGTTTTGTCGGTTTTATTTTCGGGATAGCGCAAAATAAAGCCGTAATCCTGCGCATTTTTTACAAGCCACGAAAACTCCTTTGTAGAGGCAAAATCGGAGCTTGCACTCACAATATCCATTGACAGACCGAGATTTTGCTCGGAATATCCGCCCGGCAAAATAAACGTGCGCGCCTTTGCGGCGGCGTCGTCATCGGACAAGCCCTGATTTTTATAATAACTCACCTTACGGTTGTAATTATCGTTTTGACGAGAAACCGAGCAATACCCTGCATACGGAGTTAAAACGCAGCCGTCCTTCTTTGCGGCGTCGTACATCTCTTGATATGCTTTAACAACTCTCGAATCAAGCTGCACGCTGCTTCCGCTTATCGCGTTTGCAAGCGACGGCACATATCCGTCGGGCAGCTTATGCCCTGCGTTAACAAGCGTGAGCTCCCAATTGCCCGAGTTCGGGTCTACGGTTTGAGGATTGTTAAAATCGGCTGCCGAAGCCGTAACGGGCGGTGCCGATGCGGTCGTCTCCGGAACGGTTTCAGGGGCTGTCGTTTCCACGGTAGTCTCTTCTTCGGTCGTCTCCTCCTGCGGTTCTTCCTGTGTGGTTGTTTCGCTGATTTTTGCTTCGAGCCTCTCGACGGCAGGGTCCTTTACCTCTCTTTGCCCTATCGTAAGCTCGCCGACTATAAGCCCCGTCATTATAACGGCCAAAATTACAAACAGCAAAAATTTTCTTTTTACCGTCTTTTTCAATCTGACTTTTTTCTTCATATTTCGCGTCCTTTTAAAATCTCTTCTTGATATTTTAAAATGTTTACGTCGGATTGTCAATCAAAAGGCGCATTTCGGCGACAAAATTCAGCCGACGGAGACCTTTTTCTACTCAAAGTAAACGAAGCCGTCAATCCACACATTGATTTTTTATCTTTAAGGCGCTCCGACAATGCACAAAAAAGACCCTGCGGATTTTACTCTGCAAGGTCTTTTTCCTGTTATGGTTTAAAAATTGGGGTTGCCCAAAATCAAACTCTGATTATTTGTTCTTCTCTGCGATTGCAGCCTGAGCAGCAGCAAGACGAGCGATCGGAACACGGAACGGTGAGCAAGATACATAGTCGAGGCCGATCTTGTGGCAGAACTCAACGGAAGACGGGTCGCCGCCGTGCTCACCGCAGATACCGCAGTGAAGTGACGGACGGGTAGCTTTACCGTTCTTAACAGCCATTTCCATGAGCTGGCCTACGCCGACCTGGTCAAGCTTAGCAAACGGATCGCTCTCGAATATCTTCTTGTCATAGTAAGCACCGAGGAACTTACCTGCATCGTCACGGCTGAAGCCGTAAGTCATCTGAGTAAGGTCGTTGGTACCGAAGCAGAAGAACTCAGCTTCCTTAGCGATGTCGCCTGCGGTAAGAGCCGCACGCGGAATCTCTATCATGGTACCTACTTCATACTTCATATCGGAGCCGGCAGCTGCAATTTCTGCATCTGCAGTCTCAACAACGATGTCCTTAACATATTTAAGCTCTTTAGCGTCGCATGAAAGCGGAATCATAATTTCGGGAGCAACAGTCCAGTCCGGATGAGCCTTCTGAACGTTGATAGCGGCGCGGATAACAGCCTTAGTCTGCATCTTTGCGATTTCCGGATAGGTTACTGCAAGACGAAGTCCGCGGTGACCCATCATCGGGTTAAACTCGTGAAGAGAAGCGATGATAGTCTTAATCTGCTCAACGGTCTTGCCCTGAGCGTCTGCAAGCTTCTTGATGTCAGCTTCTTCGGTGGGAACGAACTCGTGAAGAGGCGGATCGAGGAAACGGATTGTTACCGGGCAGCCCTCAAGTGCTTCATAGAGCTTTTCAAAGTCGCTCTGCTGATAAGGAAGAATCTTATCAAGAGCAGCTTCTCTCTCTTCAACGGTGTCAGAGCAAATCATCTCTCTGAATGCGGCAATTCTGTCCTCTTCAAAGAACATATGCTCTGTACGGCAAAGGCCGATGCCCTCAGCGCCGAGTTCTCTTGCCTTCTTAGCGTCAGCCGGAGTATCTGCATTGGTACGAACCTTGAGGGTTCTGTACTTATCAGCCCAGCCCATTATTCTGCCGAAGGTGCCTGCTATGGTAGCGTCAACAGTCGGGATAATTCCCTCATAGATGTTGCCGGTAGAACCGTCTATTGAAATGTAGTCGCCCTCGTGGAATTCCTTGCCTGCGAGAGTGAACTTCTTATTTTCTTCGTCCATATCGATAGCTGTGCAGCCCGATACGCAGCAAGTACCCATACCGCGTGCAACAACGGCAGCGTGTGAAGTCATACCGCCGCGAACGGTGAGAATACCCTGAGAAGCCTTCATACCGGTGATGTCCTCGGGAGAGGTCTCAAGACGAACAAGAACAACCTTTTCGCCTCTCTCGTTCCACTCCTCTGCATCCTCTGCGGTGAATACTATCTTACCGCAAGCAGCACCGGGAGAAGCACCGAGGCCCTTGCCGAGCGGAGTAGCTGCTTTAAGAGCTGCTGCGTCAAACTGCGGGTGAAGAAGAGTATCAAGGTTACGCGGGTCGATCATAGCTACCGCTTCTTCCTCGGTTCTCATACCCTCGTCAACGAGGTCGCAGGCAATCTGAAGAGCTGCCTGAGCTGTTCTCTTACCGTTTCTGGTCTGAAGCATATAAAGCTTGCCGTGCTCAACGGTGAACTCCATATCCTGCATATCTCTGTAATGATCCTCAAGGGTCTTGCAAACATTTTTAAACTCTGCAAATGCCTCGGGGAACTTCTGCTCCATCTCTGTGATGTGCATGGGAGTACGAACGCCTGCAACAACGTCCTCGCCCTGAGCGTTTGTAAGGAACTCACCGAAGAGGCCCTTAGCGCCGGTAGCCGGGTCACGTGTGAATGCAACGCCTGTGCCGCAATCATCGCCCATGTTGCCGAATGCCATTGACTGTACGTTAACTGCGGTACCCCATGAATACGGGATGTCGTTATCACGGCGATAAACGTTTGCACGGGGGTTGTCCCATGAACGGAAAACAGCCTTGATAGCGCCCATGAGCTGATCCTTGGGATCGCTCGGGAAATCCTCGCCTATTTTAGCCTTATACTCATCCTTGAACTGCATAGCGAGCTTTTTAAGGTCGTCGGCGTCAAGCTCTACGTCCTGAGTTACGCCCTTTTCCTTTTTCATCGCGTCTATAAGCTGCTCAAAATATTTCTTGCCGACTTCCATAACAACGTCGGAATACATCTGAATAAATCTTCTGTAGCAGTCCCAAGCCCATCTCGGATTGCCTGACATTTCGGAAATTGTGTTAACAACCTCCTCGTTAAGGCCGAGGTTGAGGATTGTGTCCATCATACCGGGCATTGAAGCGCGCGCACCGGAACGAACCGATACGAGAAGCGGATTTTTCTTATCGCCGAATTTTTTACCGGTGATGCCTTCCATCTTTACGATGTACTCGTTTATTTCAGCCATGATCTCGGGATTGATCTCGCGGCCGTCCTCATAATACTGAGTACAAGCTTCTGTTGTGATAGTGAAGCCCTGCGGTACCGGAAGACCGATGTTGGTCATTTCGGCAAGGTTTGCGCCTTTACCGCCGAGGAGCTCACGCATGTTAGCATTACCCTCTGAAAAAAGGTAGCAATACTTTTTTGCCATTGAGAATACCTCCAATTATAAATTACAGTGTTAATGGCTGCCCTCGCTTTAAAGCTATGGGCATTATAAACCGCTTGATATTATAACAGAAAAAATACGGCATTTCCATAGTTTTTGCGAATTTTTTGTATTTCGGCGAAATAAATTAAGCACAAAATACAATTTTGAGCATTTTAGGGGAAAATATGCAAGTTTTACGCCGTTTTTTTGCGAATAACAACTGTGCAAATCAAAAAGGAGCCGTAAAAATTACAGCTCCTTTCGGAAATGAAATTATACAAGACCCGCGTACATCTTTAAGATGTACTCCGCGTCAAAAGTAGAAATATCGCCGCTGCGGTTTGCGTCCGCAACATATTTAGCCGTAGGGGACAGCTCCTCCATACCGTTTACGTATCTTAAGGCAAGCCTTGAGTCAACGGGCGTTATGCTGCCGTCAAGGTCCACGTCGCCGAGCTTTGCCGTAAGCGGAGCCACGTAATGAGTTCCCGCATTATAAACGAGAAACTGCGGATACTCCGCCCAAGTGTCAACGGTCGGCTGCGTTTTCGCCGTCATCGCCCGCACATAAAGGTCACAGCCGTTTTTGCGGTAATCAAACATCGAATGCCCGTAATTCTTTATAAACCAGGTGTTTTCGGGGAGCATACAGGTTGAGGCGTCGATAATGCCGTCCTCGGAAAGACAGTTGTGCCCGACGTCCATCGCCTGAACGTAATCGTCGCCGAGAGTTGTTTTAAGACGGGCGCAGGTGGCACCGCCGCTTGTACGGTTTGTCTCTATAACTCCGTCGCTCGTGTAATCGGCGGTAGGCGTAAACGGCGCTATATAAAGATTGTAGTTTGAGAATATGCAAACAGAAGTGCCGCTTGCCTTGGCTCTCTGTAAAATCGAAGAAATATTCGCCTGTATATCGTGTATCTCGTCGATTTTTCTCTCAAAGGTCGCCCAGTTGGCTGCTATCACGGAAGCCGAAACACCGCTTTGCTGCTGATTTTTCTCCATATACGCCCGCATTACGGCTTTTGCGTCATTGTAGTATTCATCGGGTACAAACGCCCAAAGACTCGGCGTGTAGCCGAAGCCGGAAACAAGGCACTCGGTATAAATGCGGTCCTTATATGTTCTGCCGCTGCCGTCGGGAAGCTCGGTCTTAAGGAATCCCTCAAGCTTCGGCACCGCAAGCTGCAAAAGCTTGAGTGTGTCAAGCACCTTGCCGAGAGTGTCGGAATTCATACTCTGATTTATAAACGGGATAAGCTTATCTATGCCGACGGCTATCTCGCCCTTAAAGAGGCAACCCACCATATCAAGCCCCGTAAATGCGGAATTTAGCATGGTTATGTTTGAGACGTCGTCACAGCCGTAAAGCCCCAAATACGAAGCCAAAACCGCTCCGCCCATACTGTGGCCGGCAATCGACACCTTGTCGACGTGCTTATCCGCCTTGATTTTTTGAACATACGTGTTTATGTCCGCTGCAAGCTCCTGCATAGATTTATGCCAAGTAAGACCATAAACGTAAACGTTGTCGGCACCGACTTCGTCGCAGCACGCGTCGACTATATCCTTATCGAAGACGTCTCCCCTTGTGACCTCGTCAAGTCCGTATTGCGATACCGGCTCGGTATATTGGTCTATAACGGTGACGTCGGGGTGCTTTGCTGTGCCGTCGGGATTGCACGAAACCGGCTCGAAAAGATTGTTTGCTATTTCCACTATTCCCGTGCAAAACGTTTCATAATCTCCCTTTAGAAACGCGCCGAGCGGAGCTATGGCGTTTTTCGCCGTTTCAACTATTGCGTCCTGCGACGGCCCCCAAACCTGATTTCCGTCGCCGTCCACCAGCACATATTCGCCGAAGCCGGCTATTATCAGGATAGGCGTAACCTTATCCTTGGGCTCTGCGGCTGCCGCGGGAACAAAGCAAAGAACTGTCATGGTCAGTGCCAAAAGTATACTGACAAACTTTTTCATCCTGTTTTTTGACATAATTATTCTCCCCCTGCTTTAAACAATTAAGTAGATATTACCATAATTATATCATTTTTGCAATATTTTTTATACAATCAGCTCATAAAATCCGTCTCAACCCTTTTAATTGACGTTTCGGGTGAATATGTCCATTTATCTATGTGACCGTCACTTATAAAATAATCTGCCGCCGGACTTTTGCCGTCACCGGTAAAATAGTCCACGATAATAAGCTTTATTTTCATCCTTTCGGGATTTATACTTTTTATGTAAACTGCGGCACTGTCGCCTGCGCGCGGCCCTGAGGCGCATTCGGCAAGCCCTGCAAGATTGGGCGCAAGCTCCACGAATATACCGTAATCCTCCACGGAGCGTATTACTCCGGGCACGGTTTCTCCGGGCGCGAATTTTGAAGCGTTTTCCTCCCAAGTGCCGAGCAGCTCCTTTTGCGACAAGGTGATTCTGCCGTTTTCGTCTATTGATTTCACAACTGCCTTTATATCCTGATTAACCGAAAAACGAACACACGGATGAGGTATGCGCGACACCGAGATACCGTCTATCGGCATAAGTGCCGAAATGCCTGCGCCTATGTCGCAAAACGCGCCGAACGGCTCAAGGTGCGTCACGCGCGCGTCGATTATATCGCCCGGAATGAGTCTTGAAGTATAATTTGCCGCGCACTCCTCTTGTAGCTTGCGGCGGCTGAGCAGAGCGAATGTCTCGCCCCTTTCATTCTCGGAAAATCCCGTTATCACAAAGTCAACGGGCTTATTAACGCGCGATATTATGGCTATGTCGCGAACCGTGTTATCTTCAATCCCCATAGCGCATTCCTTGCGCGGCATAAATCCCTTCATACACCTTAAATCCACATCGAGATTGTGTCCGCGGTCGCAGAGAACCGCGCGCGCCTCAAGCGATTCTCCCGACAAAAAGGCGTTTTTGAGCTCCGCCGGGCTTGATAGTCTTTTTTCGACGGCTTCGATGTCTGCGCGTGCACCCTCGGGGTAATATTTTTTCATAATTCTCACCTGCTTTGTTTACACTATGCCTGCCGCTTTATAAACACCGTGTCCCTTATGGCAGGTACAACACTATATGTATATGCGGCAGCTCTTCGATTGAGAATTAACGCGCGATTTTATTTTAGCCCGGCAAGCCTCCGGTTTTGCCGCGACGCAGAACGAAGCAAGCCGCTCAAAACCGTAATAAACAAAGTCCGTAAAATGCAAAAGTGCCGCAAACACGAGGTTTGCGACACTTTTTTACACCATATTCAAATATCACTTTTTAGCCTGCTTTGAGTACTTCTTGAGATATATAAATCTCATAAGTCTTGTCTCAATGGGGTTTATGGGCTTGCCTGCCTCAAACAGTCTTGCGCCGACTGCGGTCTTGCAGCCCTTATCCATTACCATTTCAACCGCTGCGGCATCATATTCGCTGCCCGATACGCAAAGCGCGCCGTTGTTGTTAAGAAGAACGCCGTTTCTGCCCTTAAGAGCCTTTACGACCTTCTTAGCGGTCTTTTTTGTGCTGTTGGGATTAAATGTTACCGAGCGAACGGTTGCGCCGACAAGCTGCGCAAAATCGTCAAGAAGCGGCTTCATTGTTTTGCCCGACTTAGACATTGCGACTTCCGCCGGTGTTTTGGTGTGCATAATGAAGTTTACGTCCTTGCGCTTTTTATAGATGGCTCTGTGCATTTCAGCCGAAGCCGGATAATCATTGCCTGCTACAAGCTCGCCCGTTTTAATATCTATTCTGACTATCGAGCCGTCGCCGTCTACGGCACTTATATTAAACACGCTGCCGTCACGTTCGCTGTTGCACGGCTCAAATACCGGAGCCTCCTTGGCACTCGAGTCAAAGAGCGAGCCGATATACTCGGCTACGTCGCCGAAGGTCTCGGCTACCTTACCGGTGATGAGACGGTATCTGTTTTTAACGGTAGTTTCGCAGATTTTTTCAAGCTCTGCCGCCACCTTAAACGCCTCGTCGTAATCCTTACCCATGCAAAGAGCACCGTGGTGAGCCATAATTACGGCCTTGGAGTCCGAACGCTTTATAGCCTCGACAACGCCCTTGCGAAGCTTGCCGGTTCCGGGAAGTCCGTATGCCGCAATCGGGACATTATCGCCGACTATTTCGGCCGACGCGGGTTCAACCTCGTTTATATCCATACCGAGCGCACTTATGACGGACGCCTGCATCTGATGCGTGTGAATTACGAAATTAACCTCGGGGCGAAGACGATATGCCTCGGCATGAATGCCCTTTTCCGAGGACGGCTTAATGTCACCCTCATAGCTGCAATCGTCGATATTAACAACTACTATTTCGTCGGGAGTAAGAGTTTCATAGGGACGTCCGCTCGGAGTAATAACGAATCTCTTATCGTCTACTCTGCATGAAATATTACCCCATGTTCTCGCGATAAGGCCGTATTCAACAACCTCTATACCGGCTTTAATGACGAGCTGTTTTGCTTCCATTATATCCATTGTATTCACCTCTTCGTTATTTATAACAAAGCGGGACAGACGGAAAACCCGTCCGCCCCGTTTTCTTGGGATTAAATTCAGTCAGCCTTAACAGCGACGTTTTCAAATACTCTGTCGAAGCAAGCAAGAGCCTGGTCGATCATCTTAGGAGTATAAGCGGCTGAAGTATAAAGACGGCTGCCTGCGAGAGTTACAAGACCCTCTGCCATATAAGCTGCGCCCATATGCTCCATTTCCTTCTGTCTTATGCCGGTCTCGCCGAGAATTGCCGGGATTTCCCACGGTTTCTTCCAGTTAATCTGATAGTGCATTGTGCCGACTGTCTCAAGGTGGCAGATAGAGCCGGTGTTCCAAACTACGAAGGGAAGGCCGTGCTTCTTAACGAGCTCTTTAAGACCCGCACAAATTCTGTCGCCCATCTGACCTGCCTTCTGGCAAGCGTTTGTTCTTTCGATTTCTTCAAGAGTGAAGTAGCCTGCGCAGCATGAAAGCGGGTTAGCGGTCATTGTGCCGCCGACAAGAGCCTTGTGGATCTTCTTACCGCTCGAATCAAGGCCTGCACCGAGATACTTCATGTACTCTCTCTTACCGCCGATGCCGCCTGCACCCGGATAACCGCCTGCAATAACTTTACCGAATATGGTAAGGTCGGGCGATACGCCGAAGTAACCTTGAGCACCTGCCATACCGATACGGAAGCCTGTAACAACCTCATCGAATACGAGGAGTGCGCCGTATTTGCGGCAAAGACGCTCAACGCCCTTAACATATTCAACGGTGATGGGGGTAGTACCGCTCTCGGGGCCTACCGGCTCCATATAAACGGCTGCTGTGCCGCCGCGGAACTGGTTGAGTCTGAGCTTTTTCTCAAGCTCGTCAAGATCGTTCGGAGTAGTCTCCTGAATGAACATGAAGCAGTTGAGCGGAACACCGTGAGCCTGTGTGAACTTTGTGCCGTTTACGCGGATACCGTAAGCCATCTGATCTGACCAGCCGTGGTAAGCGCCGCCCATCTTTATGATGTTCTTATGCTTTGTAGCAAGTCTCGCGATACGAGCCGCACCCATGCAAGCCTCGGTGCCCGAGCCCATCATACGGAACATATCAACGGTTTCAACGCTGTCGGAAATCTTTTTGGCGAGCTTGTACTCAAACTCGTGGAAAAGTCCGGTTGAGGGACCGCAAGTATTAAGGAGGTCGATGACCTGCTCACGAACAGCTTTCGGGTTGGAGCCGAGAACAGTCGGGCCGCCTGCCTGAAGGAAGTCAAAATACTTGTTGCCGTCAACGTCATAGAGATATGCACCCTCTGCCTTTGTGAAAACAAGCGGGAAGGGATAGTTGAAAGCAAGGTTATGCTGAACGCCGCCGGGAATTATCTGGCGAGCTTCCTCAATCTGTGCTTTTGATTTGAGGCACTTTTTGTTGTAATACTCATCCTCGTATTTTTTAAGAGCCTCCGGCTTGATGGTGTAAATCGGCTTTTTAATAAGCTCATCAAGCTCTTTGTTGACTGCAACAGCGTCATTGTACTCCGAAATTGCAAATCTTGTGTCCATATCGTGACCTCCGTTTAATAAAATTAACGAAACGGTGCTGCGCAAAAGCGGCGCACCATAGATAACCACATGTAGTGAATTACCGTTCACTTGTAATTATAGCACAAAAAAGACTCTTGTCAACGCAAAAATACGACGCGGCAAACAAATCGAACTCAAAATTGCGGACGTTTAGATGTTTTTTAACTATTATTTGAATTTGTTAAACTAAACAGCCGCGAATTTGAAAAAATGACGAATACATCTGTGGGGTGTAAATGAGCAACTACACAATATATTGATGATTACTCCGTCAAAATAAATAATCGATGTGTTAATTATTCGTCAATCTGCCGAAATTTCGAAATTGCGGCAAAAAGCGCGGATTTTTTGCATAAATGTCTCTTTCGACTGCCGAATTTACATTGCAGCCGCTTTCAGGCTACATCAAATAGGGTGATTCCCCACAGTGTGGGGAAATGTCACGAAGTGACAAAAAAGGCTCCCTTGTAAAGGGAGCTGGCTACGAACGTAGTGAGTAGACTGAGGGATTAAAAAGTAATTTGCTTTCTATTTAAATTCCATATAACTCCGCAGAATCCCTCCGGCTTGCCTTCGGCAACCCACCTCCCTTTACAAGGGAGACAAAAGCGAATTAAAAGGTCACGCACATTCTTTTTAAATTCCGTAAATTCCTATGAAATCCCTCCGGCTTGCCTTCGGCAACCCACCTCCCTTTTCAAGGGAGGCAAAAAGCGAATTAAAAGGTCACGCACGTTCTTTTTAAATTCCTATGAAATCCCTCCGGCTTGCCTTCGGCAACCCACCTCCCTTTACAAGGGAGGCAAAAGCGAATTAAAAGGTCACGCACATTCTTTTTAAATTCCGTAAATCCCTATGAAATCCCTCCGGCTTGCCTGCGGCAACCCACCTCCCTTTTCAAGGGAGGCAAAAAGCGGATTAAAGGTCACGCACATTCTTTTTAAATTCCGTAAATTCCTATGAAATCCCTCCGGCTTGCCTTCGGCAACCCACCTCACTTTTCAAGGGAGGCAAAAAGCTTCCAAACTGCTTTGGCGAGGCTTGCTCTCTGCAAGTGAGGCTGAAAAGTAAAAAGGCGAAAACGGAAGTGGAAAACGAATAGTGAAAAGGGCGGGCAGGGGCGTGTGAAAAGCTCCTCATATGACACACAAAAAAAGAATAGGCATACAGCACCTAAATTAAGTACAAAAACAGAATAGGCACACGATATCAGAATGGGGTACAGAAACGGAATGGTGCACAAAATGCAAAACAGGGCACAAAAAAACAGAGCAAGGCGAACCTTGCTCTGCTTATGATTGTTAATAAATCGGATCGATTGCTACGTGAGCGTCAGATCTCAACCCAACCCGAGTCGCCGCCCTCTACGGGGCCGGTGCCTATGGAGATTGTGATGATATCATCAAGCTCGTATGCAGAAACATCGAAATCCGGTGTTTGATAAACCTGTTTCATTGAGATTTAATCTCCTTTCAAGATATAATAATAAAATTTAATGTCGGAACGGAATATTCAGTTTTGAACAGCCGAACCGATAGTAAAGTTTCGCTGTGGTTTCTTGGTAAAATTCAATTACTGAGCTTTCCAAGCAGCAACAGCAGCATCATATCCTGAAGCAACTTTAGCAGTTACAGCTGCGGAATACCAAACATAATGATCGGCAGTACCGTCATTGTAGCATACATAAGCGATGCAGTCAATATCAGTTGCCTGAGAAGCATGAGAGATATTCTTGACGATTGCGCCGAAGTATGCATCGGAAGAAGCGTTTGCCTGACTTACATAGTCGGTAGAAGCAGCCTTCCAAGCTGACGGAAGTGCGGTGCCTTTCTCAACTGCTGCCTTAGCATCAGCTGCATCGGCAGCGCCTGTGTTGGCAGCAATGAAGCCAACGCTCTTAATTGTATTGCCGTTTGAGTTCATAGCAGCGAAGTCAGCAGCTGTGATAACCGAAGTAAGTCTGAACTGGAAGAGATCATCCGGAGCAGTTGTCTTATCGCCTGTGAACTTAACCTGAGTCTTATACTTAGCTACAGCATAAGACGGAGCTGACGGCATGTTAGCAAGGATATTACCTTTTGCCGCACTTACTTTATCGTGAGGAATAACTGTAGGGTTAGCGGTAGTACCAGCGGTCTGCTTCAAATACTGAGCTGCATTAGTACTCGAGTCACACATTGCAATATTGATGTTGCCAGCCGCGATTGCAGCTGCATCACCGGTTACGTCAAATGTGATTGACATTTCAGGTACAGAAATGCCATTAGCTTCTTCTGTGATCTTTACACCCTTTTTAGATGTAGCACCAAGGTTAGGACCGTCGGCAAGAATCTGCTGCATAACACCGCTGTTATACAGCGCTTTGTCTGCATCACTCATTGTTGAGTTGCTCATACAAGTGGCGGCAAACTTTGCATTGATGTTAGGTTTAGTAGCATCCTTTGCATAATTTGCAAGGTCTCCCAAGAAAACACGTGAAGAAAGGTCAGGAGTATAAACATTGCTGTCATACAAGAGACATGTACGTGAGTCAGAGAAGAGGAAGTTGTCGAAATCCGCTACTTCGAATTTTAATGTAACCGTAACTTTTGCGCCTGGTACGATTTCAGATGCTTTCTTATCTGATTCAAGTACAAGACCGAAAGTTTTTCCGGTATCAATAGCGAAAGAACTGATTGCGACTGTGCTTAAGAGCATGACTACAACAAGAGCAATACTTAAAATTTTCTTCATCTTAAGCATAAATTAATCTCCTATTTGTAAAAATTGATTGATTAAAAGGACATTACCAAGCAGTATTGACGTTACCGGCAATCACATTCTGGTCAGGAAGAGTTTCGAGCCAAGCATCGTGTGCTTCAATAGCAACTGCATCAGTACCATCAACCGCACCGTCGCCGTTTACATCTGCTGCATAATATGCTGCAGTATCTTCATCTATTGTTTCAATCCAAGCATCATGTAATTCGACAGCAACCGCATCGGTACCATCAACTGCACCGTCGCCGTTTACATCGCCGAAGTAAATGAATACATAGGTTGCAACTACTTTGCCGCTGTCATCTTTAAGAAGGATGGTAGCTCCGGTAGTCATATTACCCTGATCGTTGGCAACTACTTCAATAGAACCTGCCTTTGTAGTAACATAATCCTCAATGTTTGCGCCATTAATGGTATCTATACCGAATACACAGCCGGCATAGTCGCCCGAGCCAGTGCAAAGGTTGGTTCTGATAACCGCACCGTTGCCTTCTTCGGTAAGGATAAGTTCCGGATCAGCTGCAGCCTTCATTACCGGGAAAGTAAGTTTCTGACCTGTGGTATAAACCGTAGAGGTTACATCAGAGGTCTTGTAGGAACCTACATAGAGTTTACCGCCGAGATTGGTCATTGATTTCTGATCGTTAAGCACACCGAAAGCGGCCGCAGTATCGGAAATGGCCTTAGAAGCGGTAAAGGTGAGGGTCGAAAGTACGACGCCGTTTGCCTTCTGAGCAACAGCTCCGCCGGCAACCTGCGGTAATACGCCGACATAGACATAAGTCTTGCCGCCCGCAGCAGCATCATTTACGACCGTCTTTGTTGCATCGCCTGCACCGAACAGCGTTGAAGCGGTTGTGCCGCTTACAAACTTAACAGCACTTCTGTCATACTGAACAGGAACAGAAACCGTTGCAGCATAATAATCTGTGGTTAATTTTACGGTAACCTTGACCGTATCGCCTGCGCTATATGACGCCTTGTCAAACGATAAAGCGATAGTGCCGTTTTCTGCGACACCGGTATTATCATTTGCGAAAACGCCGACTGCAAGCACGCCAAGGAGCATAACTACAGATACAATAAGGCTAATAGCCTTTTTTGCCTTGGTCATTTTTTGCCTCCTTCTATTCTTAATCAATATTAAATATACACTTTTGAGAGCACAATGTCAATAATTTGTGAATAAAAATGGCACGCCGAAAGAAAATATCCCTTACGCTATCACAAATAAAGTTATTTCCTCGCGGGCTTACAAGCTTTGTACCGTTTTTTCACAAAACTATTCCGCCGCACTTTTAAAGTATATGCTCTAATCTTTTTAAGAATATCCCATTACATACGCCCTTGTGGGGGAGAAAACTCCCCCACCGGGTTTTAACTTAAGTAATTAAAGGAAATTACTTCTGAGCGATTGCAGTTCCGCCGTAAGCAGCGTCAACTACAAGGCCGTAGTTAGCGAGGTCAACCTTACCGGTAGCAAGGCCGCCTGCAGTCTTATAAGCGCCTGTGAGAGCAGTTTTGTTGTTGATTGCGAGGTCCATGGAGGAAGCATCGAATCCGTCAACAACACCGTCGCCGTTTACATCGCCGTAGATAACGACTGTGTAGATAGCAACCGGAGCACCGCTCGACTTAAGGCTGAGTGTTGCGGTAGCGCCTGTACCATAAAGGCCTGCAGCGTTAGCGGCAACATTAAGAGTTGTAGCCGAAGAATCCTTAGCCGTTACTCTTGCGAGTACGTCGTCGGCAGTAGCAAGCGAGCCGGGTGTTATTCCGGTGATGAGAGAAGCGTTCTCTGTTACGGAAACGCCCTCATTTGAACCCGCCGTGGTGGGAACTGCTACGTACTTGCATACGAACGGAGCCATAGCATTCTTGAGGTTTGTGATAACAGCGTCAATCTGAGCTGCTACAACGTTTGAATAGAAGCGGTCATTTGCAGCATAGTTTTCAGCGGAGCCGCTGTAAAGGTTTGCTGTGTTGCCCTTCTCATCGGTGTACTCATAGCCGAGTACGGAAACGAGCTTAGCATAAGCTTCGGTCTCTGTAAGACCGTCAGCCTTTGATGCGTCAAATGTATATGCACTGTTTTCAGTGAATATTGACTTAGCCTGAGCTATAACTGCCTCAAGCTCGGTGTAAGCACCTGCCTCGAGAGCAGAAGCCGATTTCGGCATAAGAGCGCGCTGAGCGATTTCAAGCTCATACTTAGCATCGAATACCTCGGACTGAAGAGCCTCAGCGTTGGCATTTAATGCCTCGGCAGCTGCAAGAGCCTTGGTGTATCTTGCATAAGAGCCTGCTGTGTAATCAGCCTCTTTGTAGTCCTGAGCCTTAGCGGCTTTGATTTCCTTATCAAGGAACTGCTTTTCGGTTTTAACCGCAGCGCTCTTCAGGAAGCTTGCATACCAAGCAATGTTCTTAGCGCTGTTACGGACTTCAAGCTCCGAATAACTGGGAGCCTTGTAAGCCTTTACGGCATCCATATAAGCGTTCTGAGCTTCGATTGAAGGAGCCTTCATGGAAGCTACGATAGCTCTCTTATATGTAGCGGTTGCCTTGTTGGCAATAGCAGTAATTTCAGCCTCTGAAAGTGAGCTGCCGTCAATGTACTTTTCGGGAGCTACGGGGCCCTTGTAAGCGTCAATGATAGCGTTGCCGGCTTTCATTGCCTTTTCGTAAGCCCAATAAGCATAGAGGTCGAAGTTCTGATAGTTGATGTCGCCGGCAGCCTTAAGAGCAGCCTCAATGGGAGCCGGTGTAACGGTTGCTGAACCGCTTGAAGGTGTTGTGCTTGCTGTATCAAGAGCCTTAACGGCGGTTTCAAGAGCGGTTATGGCTGCAGTGAGATTGTCGTCACTGTAATTGCCGAGGTTAGCCTTCTTGAACGGGCCGTAAACAAGCTTAGCGGCAGCGGTAAGAGCTGTCCAGTAAGTTTTCCAAGCCTCTGCCGGATACTTAGAAGAATCGCGGTTAGCCTTGAACTCGCTGTCAACAAGAGATTTAATCGGCATCGCATTGTAGTAATAGAGAGTGCCGAACGGGGCAGTCATGGTAAGAGTACCGTGACGTTTCCTGTATTCACCGTAAACAGTTACCGAGCTGTTACCGAGAGCATATGTGGCACCCGAGGGAACCGTCGCTGCGTCAACATCGGATTTAAGTCTGAGCGGGTTAACGGTAACAATACCGTTGGGATCGCCTGTCAAGAATTTCTGACCGACGAGAGCCTCTGCCTGACCCGAGGACTCAAAGTAGGTTGAATTATAAGCGGAAACAGAGCTTGCGTCGAACTTACAATCAGAATCTCTCTGGTTAGTCCAGGTTACGGCAATGTTTGAAATAGCAGAAGCAAGAGCCGATGCGCTTGTTACAAGGTAATCTGTGGTGGTTTCACCCTTCATCTTAACTACCTCATATATGTTTGTCTTCTTATCTTCCTTAGACCAAGGGGTGCCGACGGTATCGGCTGTATCGTTGGTTGCATACTCAAAGGTAGTGGAAGTAATGTCGCCGTCGTAAGCAGTACCGTCCTTGAAGGAGAAGCTGTAAACAGCGGTTACCTTTACAAGGCTGTCTGTGGGAACTGCCGCGTTAAGAGTAACATCGGTGCTCTCATACGGTGAAAGAGTCGTTTCGCCGTTTTTGAGCATTTCGGTGTCGTTAACGGTAACAGACTTAAGAGTGAGCATATAAGGATGATCATATGTATCGCCGTGCTTTAAGAGCATACCTGCAGATGCGTTTGTTACCTTAAGAGTAGTATTCATCTGGCCGTTTGTAAGCTGTACATAGTTAAGTGTACCCTTATCTATTGTAAGCTTAGGCTCAGCATAGGACTGAGCGTTAGTAGTCCAGCCGAGGAAGAAGTTTACGAACGGAAGAGCTACGTCAAGAAGACCGCCTGATTGAACGGCATAGGCAATACCTGAAATCAAATTCTCTGCGAGGTCTGCAATAGAGCTCTTCTGAAGAATAGCGTCAATTGAATTGTAAGAATCGGCGATAAGAGCGGTGTTGCCGCATACCTTGCCGAGAACCTTGTTAAGGAGTTCTCTTACGATTCTGAATACTGCGGGATACATAGCCTCGGTTCTGAGAGTGCTGTTAGCAGGAATATTGAGTATGCCCGTAACGCTGTTTGTACCGAGGAGCTTGCTTACGTCAAGGTTGAGAAGGCTGTCGATAATGTCTTCTCTGAGAACAGTCTCAAGGAAGGTCTTACCGTCAGCAGCGGTTTCGTTGATTATCTTCTCAACAGGAAGAACGTCGCGGATAATCTTGTCGAGCTTAACCCACGGATCCTGTTCGGTAGCAAGGTCGAGGTCAAGGTCGCCGGTGTTGATGAGCTTCTGGAACTTCCAGCACCACTCGTTGTCAGAGGTGAGAGCCCAGTCGATTATCCAGTCAATGGTCTTTTCCCAAGCGCGTGTGTTCTTTTCGAAGTCTGCAAGCTTATAAGTCTTGGAGGCTTCAAATTGGTAGCCGCCAGCCTTATCGGAGCCGAGGTCGGCAAGCTTGGAGAGATACTTCATACCGATGTCGGTGCCCATGGTAAAGATAACATCGAGCCAATAGCCGCTGTCCTTACCCTTTACGAGGGTCTTCGAGTTGTAATCGGCATAAATAAGTGCGTCATAGTTGTAAGTCGGAACGAACTGAGTTGCAAGCTCACGAATTACGCAAGCGAGAAGAGCGGTTACGTTCTGTCCCTTGAGCTCGGCAGCCGACGGGAGAATTATCTGAGGCATAAGAGCCTTAACGCCGATTGCGCCGAGAGCGGTAACAACATCCTGATTGGAAGCGGACTTATCTACAACTGTGTCATAGTAGCCTGCATAAACAGTCTCATAGCCGGTACCGAAGAGATACTCGGGGTTATAAGCTGCTACATACTGAAGAGCCTTGCGAAGATTGGGAATGAGCTTTGTATTATCGCCCTTTGTCCAATTGATTGCAGCCTTTGCAGTATCCGAAAGCATTGTGTCGATTGCCTTGCCGACAAAATCGTTGAGTGCCGCAAGAACGGTGGTATAACCCGCTGCCGAAGCAGTAACGGAGCCGTTGTTTGCAGCTGTGGGCATAAACTCGTCAACGAAATCACCGGAGATGGTGTAGTTCCAGTTAATGAGCTTAGCGAACGAATTAGCGGTGGACATATCAAACTTGAGCCAGGTCTCTGTGAGACCGTCTTTGCTGACAAGGCGATAATAGCCGTTGTCGTCGGAGCCTATTGTGAAGTCCGACCACTCCCAGTTGTATGTGCCGGCAGCCTTAGAATAGAATGCCTTTACATCTGACGGAAGCTTAGCGAGAACAGCGGTGGCCTCTGAAGCCTTGCCGCCGAAGAGCTCGGTCTTTTCAGCGCCGAACCACTGTGCAAGAAGCATCTTAACCGAGCCGTTGAGAACAACGGGAGCAAGATCCTTAAATACATAGGGAGCTATCTGATAGAGAGCCGAAACAAAAGTATTGCTGTCAAGGTTGAAGATTTCGGAAACCTTACCGCTTGTGGCAAGTGAGGGAAGGAAGTAGCTGTCCTTAACGTAATATTTTACGTTTTCGCCGGCAGCGTTAGCGTAAACATAAACGCCTGTGCCTTTGCCTTCCATATCGGTTTCTTCAGTCTTATAATACTTCTCTTCCTGAGCTACATACATCTTCTTGGCGGTATCATATTCAAATACCTCGATGTAAGCACCCTTAGAGTCTGAATCCTTAACATAATAATCGCGAAGACCTGCTTTAGCGCTTGTCGGAAGAGCAATGTGATTGCTTATGCAGTTGCCGGAAGCGTCTTCTTTATAAGAAGTATAGCTCTGCGGCTTAGACATAGCGTTGATGAGGACCTTCTTGACAAGAGTGTCGGGATTTGCGGTTGTTGTTGAATAAGTGTTGATGAGCGTCATGTCATCGTCAACTCTTGCGAACATCGGATAAACGAGGCCTTTTAACATACCCGGAAGATCCGAGAGGTACTTGTTAACGGCGGAAATATCAACAAAGTTGCCGATAATGCCGACGTCGAGTTTGCCGTCGTTGATAACCTTTTTAACGAGACCTGCGTTGTCTTTAAGAAGAGTTGCAATGCCGTTGACTATGTCGAGCTGAGCGTTGTTTTCTCTTGTCATGCCCGACGGCCAGTTTTTAAGGTTAGCGTTTTTAACTATGCCGAGCAAGCCGCTGAGAAGCTTAACAGCTCCGCTGTTAAGAAGAGACTTAACGTTGTCGATGGTTCCGCAAAGAGCATTAACCGAGCGAAGGTCGATGTTGAGCTTAAGGGAGCCGACGCTAAAAACCTCGCCCATGTTTATGTTCGCGGCAGCGAGGGTAACATCAAGGAAGTCGAATACAACCGACATTCTCTCTTCGGTAGAGAGCCTTGTTACCGCGCCGTCCGGGCTGTATGCGTCAAGAGCGGTAAGCTCTTCGCCGCTACGATAATTGGTCTTAGCAGCAAACGCCATTACGGACATAGTTGAGAAAATCATGACAACTGCCAAGATGACACTTAACAATTTGGTAGATTTTTTCATACGTGTTTTTTCCTCCTAAAAAGATTTACATTAAAACCATGTATGCGTACCCGATTTTTTCTGCGGGCGGCACTCCCCGCAACAATTCCTCGCACAAAATCCGCTGTACTTCTGACCGCTCTTTGATTTACAAGAAAGCAAACCGATTTCGGCACGTTAACTCGGTCGGTTTCCACCGTTTCCACTTCCGTAAAAATGAATCGGTGGAAAACTGATGATACACACCCGAGCATATTACCGTAGGATGTGTATCAAAACGGGATGGAAACTGCACGGTAAATCAGCCGTGCGGCAGCGCTCCCTCAAAAAAGGGGGCACTTCGCCCTATTACACCATTCCTATGGTTAGTTAAAGTATAGAATTTTAAACGAAAAAAGTCAATAAATTGTTCACACAAATTTGTTGATTTTCTGTATTGAACAAATAGAATTGTTATTTTTGGGCAAAAGTGGCAAACAAAATTGGCAATGTTGTTGTAAAATTATGAACAAATTGTTAACGTTTTCGAGTTTTGAACTTTTTGACAAGTATTGAACACGGTTTTGAACATTTTTACGGTATTTTCGGGTAAAAACAGAGGGCTTTTAGGCTCCCTCAAATAGGGTGATTCCCCACGTGTGGGGAAACGACAAAAGGCTCCCTCACATAGGGTGATTCCCCACAGTGTGGGGAAATGTCGCGGAGCGACAAAGGGGACTCTCTCCCGTCAGGAGCTGTCTGCGAACGAAGTGAGTAGACTGAGGGATTAAATTAGGCTCCCTTGTAAAGGGAGCTGGACGCGAGTTCACGAGCGGACTGAGGGATTAAATAATCACGCTCATTCTATTTAAATTCCATATAACCCTATGAAATCCCTCCGAGTTGCCTTGACGGCAACCCACCTCCCTTTACAAGGGAGGCAAAAAGCGGATTAAAAAGTCACGCTCATTCTATTTAAATTCCATACACCCCCACAAAATCCCTCCGGCTTGCCTGCGGCAACCCACCTCCCTTTTCAAGGGAGGCAGAAAGCGGATTAAAGGTCACGCACATTCTTTTTAAATTCCGTAAATTCCTATGAAATCCCTCCGAGTTGCCTTGACGGCAACCCACCTCCCTTTTCAAGGGAGGCAAAAAGCGGCTCCCGAGGCAAATACCCCGTGAACCGCTTTGCAAATGCAATGTTCTTTATTAGAACTCTTATTTAATTGTGAGATTTGCGCCGTACATTGCCGCCAAATCAAGGCTGCCGTCAAAGGTGTTGCCGTCCTCGGTAAAACACTGCACGTGGTAAAGTCCGCCGTTGCAGACAAAATCCATGGTGAGCTGATAAACGGAATATATTTTCGGGTTTTTATCGTCGGCTTTTTTAATCTCTACCACATATGCGGTGGCTCCGCATTTTTCGAGAGTTACGGTGCGCTGCTCAACGGTTACACCCGCTGCCGCGTCGCCTACCTGCGACAAAAGCTGCCTCCACTGAGCGGCGCCGTCGTTTGCTTCCTTTTCGGCGGCGCTGTCATCCGTCGCCGCGCCGGAATACATAACCTGCGCGTCGAGCCCCTTATATTTCTTTGAGGTGGCTATACCTGAATTGCCCACGGTCCAGCCGTTGGGATAAACCATTTTAAAATACTTTGTCTCGTGAAATACGCCGTCGGTTATCTGAGCGGGGAACGGAACGGCACCCGTTTTAATTTCGCCGTTTTCGTCCGTGACTTTTTTGCCGTCCTCGTCGGTGACATATATTTCAATCTCGCCGTTCTCATTGAGAACAGTGTTGCCCTCTTCGTCGGTAACAACCTCGTATGTGGCGTCCTTGGCGTTTATAGTCGGCTTCTTTTTTCCGCATGAGGCAAAAGCTACCGATATTACGATTAAGGAAGCGCAGATAACTGCGATTATTTTTTTATCCATTTGAAATCCTCCGTTTTATACATAAACAGATTATAAATTCTTTGCCTCGGAATGTCAACCGGGGATGTTAAAAATGTCCGGAACGCAAAAAAACAAAAGACAAATCTTTGTATAAACAGTTGCTTTTTGGCGGCAAAGCTTACCCTTTGCTCCGAGCTTTTTTCCTATCCCACGAAAATATACCGCTTACTCTTCCTCTATGAATGCTACTACGTCTCCCACCGTTTTCATCTTTTCAAGCGCCTCGTCCGGCACCTCTTTTCTGAATTCGTCCTCCAAAGTCATAGCGAGGTCGATAAGGTCAAGGCTGTCTGCCGATAAATCATCGCGCAGCTTTGACTCGGCGGTTATTTCGTCGAGCGGTATTTCAAGCTGCTCGCTCAAAATTTCACATATAGTATCGTATACCGTAAACAAGCACCTCCGTACATATTTGACGCGGTTATAAAATCTGTTTGAGCGGAGAAATGTCCACTCCGTCGAAATCTTTTATAAATTCATAGAGCGAGTTTGCGGCTTTCTTCACTCCGCCGTTTTGGGCACTCTCGAAATTTATCGGTATTACCGGGTCGTGGACGCTCTGCCTTAAAATAAAGAAGCTCTCGGTTTTGGGGAAAATTATTTTGATTCCCTCGTGGCTGTCGGGTGCAATTTGCCAGTCCTCGCGCTTTGCGGCAAAATCTGCGAGCTCCTCTAAAAGCCTGTCGCCGACGGCTCTGAAGTCCTCCTCGGTTATTTTAAGGCGGATTTCCTTTTCCTCCGCCGGATATTTAAGCTCTGATATGAGGTCGTAAAGCTTTTTACCCTGCTTTTTCATATCGGCGGCCTTTATAATTATTTTCGTTATGAGATATGCGCCGTCGTCAAGATAATAATTCTCCCTGAACGCCGCGTGACCCGAAGTCTCTATGGCAAGCGGAGCGTTTATACCGTTTTCCTCAAGTCTTATCGCCTCGTCAATGACGTTCTTATAGCCGCGCTTAAAGCGCAGATGATGTCCGCCCAGCGTTTTTTCTATAAACTCGGTAAGCCTCGCAGACGTTACGGAATCGGTGACAACGGTGCCGCCAGGATTGCTTTCGAGCGCAATGACCGCCGCCAGGGCGACAAGAGCGTTTCTGTTTATCTCTCTGCCGTCGGAGCTTACGCAGCCGCCGCGGTCAACGTCCGTGTCAAATATTACGCCGAGGTCGGCTTTCGCGCCGAGAGTTGCCTCTCGCACGGAGTTCATCGCCGTCTCGTTTTCGGGATTCGGAATATGATTCGGGAACATACCGTCCGGCTCCAAATAGCGGCTGCCGGTTGTGTCCGCTCCGAGGGGGGAGAGTACCTTTTCGGCATAAAATCCGCCTACTCCGTTACCTGCGTCAACAACGATTTTCAGTCCCTTTAACGGTCTTTCGTAATCGTCTGACTTAACACCCTTTCTTATCATATTGCAAAGGTGCTCGCAGTAGACCGACATAAAATCGACCTCCTGCAAATTTAACCTTTCGGGGCAGCTGCCGCTTTCGTGCTCCTCGGCATATTCGAGTATACTCTTTATTTCATCACCGGAAAGTCCTCCGTCGGGAGTAAAGAATTTAAGCCCGTTTCTGTCCCACGGATGGTGACTCGCGGTTATCTGAACAGCTCCGTCGCAGCCGAGCATTTTAGTTGTCATAAACATAGCCGGAGTTGATGCGAGCGCACAGTCCTTGATTTCAAGGCCGAAGAAAGACAGCGCATCGATTACATCGGATTTTATCCGCTCCGCCGAAATTCTCGAATCATGTCCGACCGAAATCACGAGCTCTTCCTCTTTCTTACCGAGCTTTTCGGCGAGAAATACGACAAACGCTGCGGAAATTCTCTTTACCGCCTCATCGGTCAAATCGATTTTTTTCGGATCGTCGGGATTTACCGCCGTGCCTCTGACGTCGGTTCCGCTTTTAAGATGTCTGAGTTCCATAAAATCAACCTTTCCGTAAGTTATTCCGTAAATTATTCCAAAAGACCTCTTTTAATTATCTCATCTGCCGCCAGCATAACGCCGAGCTTTCCGCTGTGAAAATTGATTCCGCCCTGCATCCAAACCGCATACGGCTCTCGAAGCGGTGCGTCCGACGACAGCTCTATGGACGAGCCGGACGTGAACGCCCCTGCGGACATTATAACCTGGCTGTCGTAGCCCGGCATATCCCACGGCACGGGTGAAACGTATGAATCCACCGGCGCGCCCTTCTGCATTCCCTGACAAAAGGCTATCAGTCTGTCGGCATTCTCAAGGCAAATCGCCTCTATAATATCGTGTCTCGTCTCATCGGGACGCGGAGTCACCCTAAAGCCGAGCAAATCAAAAAGCGCCGCCGCAAATACCGCGGTCTTGAGTGCCTCGCCGGTTACGTGCGGCGAAGAAAAAAGACCCATATAAAGGCTGCGCGTTGTTCCGAGTGTTGCGCCGACCTCTCTGCCAAGTCCTGGAGTGGTCATTCTGTATGCGCAATCCTCAACAAGGTCATGCCTGCCTACTATATAGCCGCCGCAGGGAGCTATCGCGCCGCCCGGATTTTTGATAAGCGAGCCTGCCGCCAAATCCACTCCGACGTCGCACGGCTCTTTTTTCTCCGTAAATTCGCCGTAGCAGTTGTCTGTCATAACAACCGTATCGGGGCTTACACGGTGTGTAAGAGTCGCGATTTTCTCTATTTCGTCAATCGAAATCGAATGGCGGAGCGAATACCCGCGCGAGCGCTGGATATAAACCATCTTAATGTCTCCGCAGCCGACTCTTTTTTCTATTGCGTCATAATCTATCTCGTCATTTTCGGTAAGCTCGATATATTCGAATTTCACGCCGAAGTCGGCGAGTGAGCCGTGACCCTTACTGCTTTTGTCAATACCGATAACGGAATGTATGGTGTCGTAGGGGACTCCCGTTACGCTGAGCATTATATCGCCGGGCCTCAGTACGCCGTAAAGCGCGGTCGCTATTGTGTGGGTTCCGCAGGTTAAGGTAGTGGCTCTTATTAAGCCGTCCTCCGCTCCGAAAATCTCGGCGGTGAGCTTATCAAGCTTTTCTCTGCCCTTATCGTTGTAGCCGTAGCCGGTGGTGGAGTTAAAATCCGTCTCGTCGACACGATTATTTATAAACGCCGCGAGCACCTTGCGCTGGTTGTATTCGGTTATTTCGTCTATTTCCGAAAACTTCTTTTCGGCGAGAGTCAGCGCCTTTTTTGACGCCTCCTCGGTTCTTTTTGTAAATTCAAAAAAATCTTTCATTTCAAGTCTTTCTTATTATGTATTCTTTTTTGCGAAAACCGCATTTTTCATACAGCTTTGCATTTTCAGGCTTGCACATTAAAAATATGCAATCGGCACTCTTTTTAAGCTCTCTCGAAAGGGAAATAACACAGTCCGCGGCAAAGCCTCTGCCTCGATATTTTTCGCTTGTCGCAACGTCGCGTATATACGCGTCTTTCCCGATTATATCGCCTACGGCAAGTGAAACCGTTTTGCCGTTTTGCCTTATGCACATAACCCTTGTGCTTCCGCCGAACACGCCTCTGCCCGTCCTCGAAAGCCATTCGAGATACGCCCTGTCGTCCGAAGCGGGCGTTTTACCTGTCAGCACCTTGTATTCGTCCGCGTTTATGTCGCAAAGCGGCTGTGCGCAAGTTTCTTTTTGCGGTAATTCGGAGAGCTCCATAAAAACGGCTTTTGCGTCCGCGCAATCGTTCCCGGAGCAAAAATATATATTTTCGCCGAAAAAAGAGGCAAACTCCGAAAGCTCCCGTAAATCGGCGGAGCTTGACGGGCAAATTATCGTTCCGTCGTTTTTATTTAAAAGCACAGCCGTCACTCTGCCGCCGCAGTCCGTTTGAAGCCACGCCTCTCCGAGTGACAGCCGAAAAGCGGCAAATAAAATATACTTTACCGCAAGACAGTCTTTAAATTCACCGTCCGTAACAATGGCTGCCTCTGTCGGTCCGTCAATTGATTTCAGCACTGCGACAGCTCCGCAAAAAGTGCTTTTACAAGCTCAAACGTGCTATCTATATCCTCTTTTTTCGCAACCGAGCTGCCCGAGTGAATATATCTGCACGGAACAGATACGGCAAGAGTTTTTATGCCGCCTGCCGCCTTGTGTATTGCGGAAGCGTTGTTGCCGCCTGCCACAACGGTTTTGGTCTGACACCCGATGCCGTTCTTTTCGGCAATTTCAAACGCCTTTTTATAGAGCTCGCTGTCATAGACGGTTCCCCTGTCCATAAAGCTGACAACGGCACCGCCGCCCAAACGGCAGACTTTTTTTTCGTCGGGAACGCCCGAAATGTCCGCCGCCGTAGTGCCCTCAACGACTATTGCGAAATCGGGAGCAACCGAATAAGCCGCAGCAGCCGCTCCGCGAGTGCCTATTTCCTCTTGAACCGAGAAACAGAAGGTCGCCGAATACGGCAAATCGGAATTTATAAGTCTTAATAAAATTTCACAGCCGACGCGGTCGTCAATGGCCTTCGCCTTAATAAAGCCGTCGCCGAATTCGCGGTAGCACGAGTCAAAATACACTGCGTCGCCGAGTGAAACGTGAGACAAGGCCTCTTTTTTTGAACTCGCGCCGATATCGATATACATATCCTCAACGGACGGCAATTTACCTCTCTCCTCGGAGGTCGTCTGATGTATAGCCTTGCCGCCTATAACGCCGGGGATAAGCTCCTTGCCCACCTTTACCGCTCTGCCGAAAATAACGCGCTCGTCAATTCCGCCGACAGTGGTGAACTTCAGGTACCCGTCATCCGTTATATAAGTTATTATGAAGCCGACCTCGTCCATATGCGCGTCGAGCATAACTTTATTTTTCGGCTCGGCTTTGCCCTTTTTATAAACTATGAGACTGCCGAGCGGATCTATGCGATATTCCGCGTCCGACGGCAAATGCGAAATTATATAATCTCTTACGGCGTGCTCCCTGCCGGAAATGCCGTTTAAATTACAAAGCTCGTTAAGCATTTAAATCACCTCCGAGAATGTATGCGGCAATGAGCCTTGCGCAAAGCTCAATATCCGTAACGGACACAACCTCTATTCCGGTGTGCATATATTTTTGTGGTATTGATATAAGCGCACTCTTAATTCCGCCGCGCTCCGTGGTCATACCGTCCAAATTAGTGCCGGTTCTGCCGCCCATAACCTCAAGCTGATACGGAATGTCGTTTTTCTCGGCAACGCGCACAAGCTCCTCGCCGAATTCGTATGAAAGCGACGGTGAAATACCTATCATGGGGCCCTTGCCGAGTATTCCGCATTCCTCCGCCTTGCTGTCCGGAGTCTTTGCAAAGCTGACGTCAACCGCAATTATCTCGTCGGCATCTGAATTAAATGCCGCGGCTTTTGCTCCGCCGCCGCTCGTCTCCTCGCGAGAGGAACACACAACGGTAACTTTTTTGTGCGGCTTACCCTTAATAAGCTCAAGCGCGCGAAGAAGCACGGCAATTCCCGAACGGTCGTCAAGTGCCCCGCAGGACACGCTGTCGCCGCAGAGCGAGAGAAAAGAGGAATTGACAACCGCTCTGTCTCCCGGGGAAACGAGCTTTTCCGCCGACTGCTTATTTTTTGCTCCTATATCAATAAGGATATCATCTATTTCCGTCGCCTTCCGCTCGTTGTCACCGCTTGCAAGGTGCGGCGGAGTGCTTGCTATAACTCCGAATACCGGCTCTCTGCCGTAAACGGTCACCTCTTGACCGTTCAATGTGCGACGGTCAACGCCGCCGCAGGCGGCAACGTGCAAAAACCCCTCGTCGGTGACGGAGGTTACGATAAGACCTATACGGTCTATATGAGCGTCGAGCAGGATATGCCCTGCCCTGTCTCCCTCGATTTCGCATATTGCGGAATGAAGAACGTCCTCGCGCGTTTTGCCGAATTCGGACAAAAGCCTTTGCGCCGTTAAAACCGCGTCGGTTTCCTTTCCGGATACACCGACAGCCGAAGTCAGCTCTTTTAATATGTTTTTTATATCCATTTTTCTCTGCCTTTCGGACAATTTGTCAGCGTGTAAAACGCTAAAGCAAATGCTGTAATCTTATCGAAATTTTGAATTATAATCGTCGCTCTTTGTAGGTGGAATATGATGTAATTTCCAATTACCGTGTCTCAGCCGCCTCACAAAAAGAGCGACACCCTATTAAGGCAAGCCGGAGGGATTATGCCTCCCTTGTAAAGGGAGGTGGGTTGCCGCAGGCAAGCCGGAGGGATTTTGTGGAGTTATATGGAATTTAAATAGGAAGCAAATTACTTTTTAATCCCTCAGTCTACTCACTTCGTTCGTAGCCAGCTCCCTTTACAAGGGAGCCTGAACAATCCCTCAGTCACCTGCGGTGACAGCTCCCTTTACAAGGGAGCCTAATAAGGGGAGCAAGTTGTATCTCTCAATCGCCTGTGCGACAGCGGGATTTCAACACACTGTCCAAATATTCACAAACACCGTCGAAGTTGCGGTTTATCTCATTATTGGGAATTCTTACAACCGTAAGTCCGTTTTGTTCAAGAAATTTTGTCCTTTCGGCGTCATATTTAATTCCTTTATCCTCGTAGTGCTGTGAGCCGTCAAGTTCAATTACCAAGTTTGCTTTTGCACAATAGAAATCAACAATATAGCTGCCTATTATTTTTTGACGGAGGAATCGTACATCCTTGTTTCGCAAATAATCATACCACAAGTGCCGTTCTTCCTTGGTCATATCTTTGCGAAGCACCTTTGCGTTTTTAACAAGATTTTTGTTATGATTATACTTCATCTTTAATTCCTCGTTCGGATTTTGCCTCCCTTTTTGCCCTAAACAGCCTACTTTGCAATACAATTCAGCCTTCCTTGTAAAGGGAGGTGGGTTGCCGTAAGGCAAGCCGGGGGGATTTTGCCTCCCTTGTAAAGGGAGGTGGGTTGCCGCAAGGCAAGCCGGAGGGATTTTCTCAAAAAAATAGATTTTAAAAAGAAAGTGCTTCGCTGTTTAATCCCTCAGTCATCTTCGATGACAGCTCCCTTTACAAGGGAGCCTTTTAGGGGAGGCGGCGAAAATCAGATTTCGGTGCCGCCTACCGGGCGAATGTAGAGCACATAGCAGGTTCCCTCGCCGAAAATGCTCTCCATTATGCTCTTGTAATCCTTTAAAAGGTCGTTCGGGACGAAAGCCTGAATTGTGCCGGCAAATCCGCCGCCGTGAACGCGCCATGCGCCGCGTCCCTTTAAGATGCTCTCGGAAACAGCGAGGGCGAGAGATACGGGCTGAACGGACGGCTGTTTTACGGAAAATACGTTTTGATTATATTTGTATGATGATGCGCCGCTCTCGAGAATATACTTCTTGAAGGTCTCGAAATCTCCGCCGCGAAGAGCGTCAACCTCCTTTAACACTCTTGCGTTGTCGGCATAGAAATGCATAGCGCGAAGTATGGCTCTGTCGCCTACTGCCGTGCGCAATTCTCTTATTTTTGATTTAAATTCCTCTTCGCTTACCTCGCGAAGAACCTTTTTGCCGAAAAATTCGGCTACGCTCTCCATTTCGGTTCTGATAGCAGCGTATTCGTCGGTGAGGTCGGAGTGGCTTCCCTTTGTATCGACAATGCAAAGCGAGTGACCGCACTTGGCAAAGTCAAAGTCAACCTCTTCTATCACGGGATTTTTCGGGTCGTTGAAATCTATTGTTACGAAGCCGCCGACGGAGCACGCCATCTGGTCCATAAGTCCGCATGGCTTGCCGAAATATTCGTTCTCGGCATACTGTGCTATTTTGGCTATTGTGACCGCGTCAACCTTGCCGTCGTTGTAAAGATAGTTTACCATAGTGCCGACAAGAACTTCATATGCGGCAGATGACGAGAGTCCAGAGCCCGCAATAACCCTTGATGCGGTAGTGGCGTCAAAGCCGCCTATCTTATAGCCGTATTTCTTAAAGCCTGCAAGTACACCGCGCACGAGAGCGGGTGAATGTCCCATTTCGTTGGGGTTTACCGAAAGATCCGCAGCGTCAACAACGTCCATGGAATAGCCCTCGGATTTAACTCTTACAATGTTTTCGTCATTTTTTGAAGCCGCGGCTATTGCGTCAAGGTTGATTCCCGCCGCAAGCACTCTGCCGTGGTTGTGGTCGGTGTGGTTTCCGCCGACTTCGGTTCTGCCGGGAGCGGAGAAAAGACGAACATCTCTGTCCTTTCCGAAAAGAGCCTCAAATTCGTTTAAAAGATTTATGTACCTGTCATACTGCTCTTTAACATTTTCCTCGGTGACATAGGCTTTTTTAAGCCTTTCATCGAGAGATGCAGAGAGAATTTCTTTTTTAAGGGTTTCGGGAGTTGCCATTTTCATTTTTCATCCTTTCCTGCCGAAAAAGTTTCGGCAGTCTTTTTGTTTTTATTATTAACTACTATATCTATAAACTTATTGACCGCGAGTATGGAAACACCGGAGATGGTGAAGATAATCACAATCGGCAGCATAAACGCGAGTGAAAACGGGTTATAAACGTGACGACCTATCATGCTGTAAGAAATAATTTTAGGCGTGAATCCCAAAAGTGACAGCAAAATAAACTTCCAATAGTCGTATTCAAGTGCCCCGTAGAGCTGACTTATGGAATTTATCGGGAAGTACGGCACTAGCCTGAAAAGCACCAAAATCCAATCGGTGCTTCTTTTACCCGATTCCATCATACGGCGAACATTATCGTATCTTGTGAGAATCTTGTGTATTGTTCCGCCGCCGAGATGCTTGCCCCAATAAAACTTTATCGTCATAAGCAATGTCATGCCGGCAAAATTCACAGCCACGGCTATCGGCGTGGGGAATACCATACCGGCTATAACACAAACCGCGGTTATCGGCAGGGGAATAAGCACTTTGCCTATGTATATAAGGAAAATCACGAGAATCACGAGCCACTTGCTCGGGATTGACGCAACGGCCGCCTCAAACTCCGCAAGACGCTCGAGCACTTCGTCATATGCCGACGAAACATCGTTTATCTGCATAAGAAAAGTCAACACTAAAAGTGCGACTGCCAAAATCAGCAGCACACATGCTAAAATATTCAGGAGCTTTCTTCGCGTAAGTTCTCTGTCGGTCAAATCGGTACCACCCAAAAATTATTATTGCAGGGCATAGTAATAGATTATATATAATTTTATATCATATTATTGGTAAGGTCAAACAAAATATGAAAATATGAAGTAATTTTTGCCTTTTAGGTGTAAAATCCTTTGAGGTTGTGTTACAATTAGCTCAAAAGCAAAGCTTTACCGAAAGGCGGTTTTTTATATGAAGACAGTTATTCTTGACGGCAAGACGACAAATCCGGGCGATTTGAGCTGGGATTTTCTGAAAAAATACGGCGAGGTCGAGATTTTCGACCGCACACCGCGCGAAAAAATCGTTGAACGAACACACGACGCAGACATAGTCGTAACAAATAAAACTCCGCTCACAAGAGCCGAGATAGACAAAATGCAAAACGTGAAATTCGTCGCGCTTTTGTCGACGGGCTACAACGTGGTGGACTGCGCGTATCTCAAGGAAAAGGGTATACCGGTTTCAAATATACCGGCTTATTCCACCATGGGCGTGGCGCAGCTTGTATTTGCATTTATTTCGGAGCTTGCCGTAGGCGTTGCCCTGCATTCGGACGCGGTAAAAAACGGCGAATGGTCAAATTGCCCCGACTTTTGCTTTTGGAAAAAGCCGCTTACCGAGCTTTCCGGCAAAACGATAGGCATAGTCGGCTTCGGAAAAATCGGCGGAGCCGTAGCCGACATAGCCGAGGCCTACAAAATGAACATCATAGCGCTGTCGGGTCACGTTACCGACCAGAGCGCGCGCAAGAATTTCAGATGGGCAAAGAACCTCGATGATCTTGCGGAAAACGCCGACATTATTACGTTCCATTGTCCTCTCACAAAAGAGACGGAAAAAACCGTAAACGCCGAATTTCTGAGCAAGTGCAAAAAAACAGCGTTTATCATAAACACCTCACGCGGACCGGTTGTTGATGAAAACGCTCTTGCCGACGCGCTGAATTCGGGAAAAATCGCAGGCGCGGGAGTAGACGTGCTGTCAACCGAGCCGCCGGCAAAAGACAATCCGTTGCTCACGGCGAAAAACTGCTTTATCACGCCGCACATAGCGTGGGCGGCATTTGAAACGCGCGAGAGACTTATGGGAATATTCAAAAGCAACATCGAGGCGTTTGTTTCGGGCAAGCCGATAAACGTGGTAAATCCGTAAAAGCAAAATGTGTTTGCCGTTTGAAAATTCGGCCGATGCCATACAAAAAGAGCTGTAAATTTAATTTACAGCTCTTTGTTTTTTATTCGGTTAAGGGAGTGCGTTTATCAATAAACGAAGTTGGTGTAAGCACCATCAACGTGCATTGCGCCCTTACCGCTTACGCTGATGAACGCTACCTTGATATTGAGCTCAGCTACGTTGCCGTCATAGGAATACTTGAATTCCTTAAGGTTGCCGTCCTCGATAACTACGGTTGCCTTGATGTTGGTGTATTCAATTGTTGCGGAGTTTATCTTTGCCGCGCTTATGAAATTCTTGATTTCGCTGTCAACCATGCTCTGAGTGAGAATGTCGTTTGTAAGTCTTGACATAGCGGTCGATTTATCCGTTTGAGGTGAAGTTGCGTTTTCAACCTCAAAGGTGTAGGTGTTGCCGTCAACCTTGAGATTCTTGAGGTCCTCGGCTTTAAGCGAGGTAGCCTGAAGAGCATAGTTCTCGCCGTGATAATCAATCTGCTCGGCTGCGCTGCCGCCCTTTTCGATATCCATTTCCTTGTCGCCGATACCGATGAAGCCGCCTACAACGGAGTCAAGAGACGCCTCGGAGTCAATACCTTTGATGAGAGTGTTAAGACCACTTGTAGCACTACCGACATCTATAGGCTGTGTATACTGAGCGGATCTTGTCCAGTGATAGCCTGCTGCAACTGCCTTAGCGGTAGCTGCGTTTATAGCCTCGGCTGCCGCTGCTGCGTCTACGCCTGATGAAGCTGCCGCTGCCGCACCGCTGCTGTCACCGGCAGAAGCCGACGCGCTGCTCGAAGAAGAAGCGGAAGCGCCCGATGAAGAGCTCGATGAAGAACCCGATGATGAGCCCGACGAAGAGCTTGATGAGCCTGTTGATGAGCCCGAAGCAGTTGCCGTACCCGTTGCTGCCGACTCCTTGCCTGCGGTTTTGCTTGCAAGTCCGTAAATGCCTGCCGTAAGAGCAAGAGCCACTACTATTGCCCAGAAACGTACCCAACCGTTTGAATGTCTGAGCTTTTTAGCTGCCTTTTCTTCGGGGGTAAGTTCAACCTTTTGTTTTTTAGCCATTGATTTCTCTCCCTTTCATTTATAAAGAAGTGATTTTATTTTTCATCATTCGGTAAATGCCGAATTCTTATCAATAAACGAAGTTGGTGTAAGCACCATCAACGTGCATTGCGCCCTTACCGCTTACGCTGATGAACGCTACCTTGATATTGAGCTCAGCTACGTTGCCGTCATAGGAATACTTGAATTCCTTAAGGTTGCCGTCCTCGATAACTACGGTTGCCTTGATGTTGGTGTATTCAATTGTTGCGGAGTTTATCTTTGCCGCGCTTATGAAATTCTTGATTTCGCTGTCAACCATGCTCTGAGTGAGAATGTCGTTTGTAAGTCTTGACATAGCGGTCGATTTATCCGTTTGAGGTGAAGTTGCGTTTTCAACCTCAAAGGTGTAGGTGTTGCCGTCAACCTTGAGATTCTTGAGGTCCTCGGCTTTAAGCGAGGTAGCCTGAAGAGCATAGTTCTCGCCGTGATAATCAATCTGCTCGGCTGCGCTGCCGCCCTTTTCGATATCCATTTCCTTGTCGCCGATACCGATGAAGCCGCCTACAACGGAGTCAAGAGACGCCTCGGAGTCAATACCTTTGATGAGAGTGTTAAGACCACTTGTAGCACTACCGACATCTATAGGCTGTGTGTACTGAGCGGATCTCGTCCAGTGATAGCCTGCCGCAACCGCCTTTGCGGTAGCTGCGTTTATAGCCTCGGCTGCTGCCGCTGCGTCCACGCCTGTTGCTGCCGCCGCATTTCCTCCGGAAGCATTGTCACCCGAGGTGCTGCTCTGAGAACCCGACTGCGAAGAACCGCTGCCGTTTGCGCTTGTATCCCAATCGGATTTGGACGCGCTGCCGCCGGCATTCTGCGAGCCGCTCTGTGCGGGAGTTGCCGAAACCGCTGCGACGCCCTTATTGTTAAGCGAAATATAGGTTACGCTGTAAACAAGCACCACTGCAAGCAGCCAAACTATCGCTCTTTCAAAGGTTTTTCCGAATATAATTCTCTTTTCCTTTTTGCGAGCTTTTTTAGCTTCGATTTCTTCGGGAGTTAACGTGACTTTTTCTTTTTTAGCCATTAATTCTAATCCCCTTTCTGACTGTTACGAGACTATCTTTATCCGGATAGTCAAATACACCTAATAATTTACCGTAAAAATACTTAAATGTCAATGAAATATTTGATTTTTTACTTACAATTTCACAAAAAAGTTACAGAAGTCGCACTTTGCGGCGTATGATTTGCCGTAAGCGGGATTTCGCCGCGCTTTAAAATTCGGCGTGAATACAAAAAAAGAGACGAGGGTCGAGTGTTCATAAGGGAAACGGCAGAAAAAGGCGAACCCCTCGGATAATGCCGACGCATGTCCGAGGGATTAACGCATTATTGTGCAAAAAGATGTTATTTTGAAGCAAAACCGCCTTATGGAACTCAGTCAATTCGACATTTAAATTTTTTGCTCTCTTCTCGCTCGTCCGCTTATGTTGAGAGCAATCACGGTTATATCGTCACAGCGAGCCTTGCCCTTTGCCTTTTTTGCGCGCAGGCTGATATTTTTCGCCTTGGTACTCGCTCTTTTTGCGCCACCGCTTTGCAGCTCCTCCTTTACCGCGTTGTGCGCGTATTCGTACGCACCGTCGGACGCTATAATCACCGTATCGCCGTTTTCAAGCTGTCCCTCGCATGAGGAAAACGTCGCGTCGCGAAGTATTCCGGCAGGCAGAGCCGCCTTTTTTATTTCGAGCAGCTTGCCGTTTTGACGGCGAATCACGGACGGTGCCGCTCCCGCCTTATAAAAGACCGCCTTGCCGGTATACAGGTCTATTTTTACTATATCGAGCGTTGCGAGAGACTCGTCGCGAGACTTTAAAAGGAGTGAGGAATTCACAAGCCTTAAGGCACTCTGAAACCCGAAGCCTGCCTTGACAAGCCTTGCCATAAGACCCGATGCCATAGCCGAATCGAGTGCCGCACGCGGACCCGTGCCCATACCGTCCGAGAGAATCACAACGTAATTTCCCATGCCGTCGTAAAAGCTCTCAAACGTGTCGCCGCAGAGCTTTTCATTGTCAGCCGGTATCTGTGAGCACGCGCTCTCTACCGAATACGCCGTCTTTTCGCACAGCCTTACGTTTCTGTCGCCCTTTATCACGGGCAGCTCAAATTCTCTGTCGCACGTTTCGCCGACTGCGTCACGCAGCTCGCCTATATTAAGGGAGGACGGCACCTCCGAAAAGGTGATTTCGCAAAACATTCTGCCGTTTTTGTCTCTTAAACACGATACGAAGTCGGTATCGCAGCAAAATCTGTCCCTGACCTTTTTCCTTATCCGCTCCGCCGTTTTCGTATCAAAGCTTACATCGCCGTTAAACTCGTTTTCGAGATCGCGCAGCATATCGCTTATGCCGCCGAACTGGTCGGCCGTGACAAGCCGCACCTCGTCTGTTTTTTTATCTGCCGCCTCCGAAAAGACAACGCCGAAAAACAGCCTTGAATATGTTTCGGCAAAAGAGGTCTGCCGTATACATCTGCTTGAAAACGGCGACGGGAGCTTATCGCGCGACATAACTCCGCCTTTTTTCAGCGTTTCATACATCTCGTCAAGTGCGTTCCTTGTTTCTTTGAAATTTTGCTCCCAACAAAAATCATATCTGCCGCATCCGCAGCAAACCGAGCTTTGAACCTCAAGCATCAGCTTTTCGCCGGCGCAGCTCTCCATTTCGGAAAGTCTTTTCGAAACCGCGCTCACGGAGCGTTCAATATCGTCTACGGCAGTTCTCGCCGCATGTATTCTGCGCCTTACCTCACCGTTTTCCGCCGACGCGTTCGCCGCCGAGTCCTTCGGCAAAAGAAAACCCTCCGCCTTTATAAACAGGCTGTTCGGCAAAAACATAAACACCGCGCACGGCAAAGCGGCCTCTATAATCAAAAAATACTTTTCGCTGCCGCCGCCCGAAAACATATATGCGGTGAGGAACGACGCGAAAAACGCAGGCGGTACAGCTCTTCTGCCGAGGCGCGAAAATGCGCCTGCAAGAAGGCCGCCTACGGCAAACGAAGCCGAAACGGCTCCCGTATCGGAGCTTATCGCAATAAGTAAAAACGCAAGCATTCCGCCTACCGCACCGCCGGCCTCCTTATAAATCGCGGCGAAAAAAAGCACGCCGAATACCATTATCATTCTCGCAGGGGAGACCTCAAGCACGGTAAGACCCGACAGCGAGCACATAATAAGAAATCCGGAGCCCAAAACCGCCGACGCCTCCTCAAGAGTTACGCCGCGCACGGGCTTGCCGTTTTCAAGAACATATTGCGCAATCGAAAAGAAATACGCCGCGGCAAAGGCCGTTACACCCTCTCCGAGGTACAAAAGAAACGTCTCACCCGTCAGCCCGTTTGCAAAAAGCACCGCCATTCCCGACAAAAAGCAAGAGAGAAACGCAATGCACGACGGCAGCAGCCTGCCGTTTCGCACCTTTTCAAATTCTCTCATAACGCGTGCGAGAACTCCGGCACACACGCTCGCCGCTATCAGTCGAAGCGACGATATGCTGTCCTGGGTCAGGATATAACCTGCCGCCGCGCCGAGACCTGCCGAGAGTATGTACTTATTTTCGGCCGCCGCGCAAAAAGCCACGCCGAACGGCGATACCGCCGACAAATTGCTCGCCGAAGCAAACAGCATACCGCATATGAAATATGCCACGTGCCGAAGCACCGCCCGCACGGGCTCGGGGAGGTCGTGTACCCTTCGCAAAACAGCCTGTCCGGTAAAATCGGAATTTTTCAAAAAAATCACCACGCCTTGTTATAATCTGCATAAAATACGCACTTTAAGAGATTATATCCGAGGCGCGGTGAAATAACCGTCGCTAAATGGGAGCGAAAATATTTTTTTATTCGGTTTAAATACGGGTTTCTGTAACAGTCGCTCGAATTACGGCTCGACGTCAAACGGCTTCTGCGGAATTACAATGGCGCAGATGATGTAAAACAGTATTCCGGGGAAGCCTGCGGTGAATAAGGTCAGTGCCGTATAAACAAGGCGGACTATTGTCGGGTCTACATCTATATACTCGGCAAAGCCGGCTAAAACTCCGCAAATCATTTTGTCTGTACTGCTTCTGTAAAGCTTCTTTTTCATAATAAACACTCCTTATTTATTATACATTATATTTATATTATCATTTTGTGCGTTTTAAATCAATCGTCGGAATTTTTTACCGATAATTCGCCGTTCTTTACGTTTACGGAGTATTCCGCCTTGCCGTCGGTGCTTTTCGCAAGCGACAAAAGGTAGCTGTCGCACGTTGATTTTTCATCAAGCGGCGTTTCGGAGGAAATTATAAATTTGATTTTATCGGGATCCCTCGGAACATCGATCTCTATATCGCCGAAGCTTTGGTTCACCTCGAGCATTTTCGTAAAAACGGCGGTTTCCGATATTTCCGTCTCGCCTGCCGAGCTTTTGATTTTTCCCCTCTCGGCTGTGATGTCGGACAAATCTATATCTCCCGAAACAGAATTTATCGTAAGCGTATTGAGATTTACTCCGTCTATGTCGATATCGCCGTTGTTATTTGAAACCGTTAAGAGCGTAACGCTTTTCGGCAGGTAAACCGTAAGCTCGGCTATTCCGTAAGTACTGCCGCCGCCGTCCAATATGATTTTATCGTCGGACAAATCGAGCTTCGCGCCGCTGTCATTTGCTTGCTTCAGGACGCATCTTACCTCAGTGCTGTCGGAAGCCTTAATTTTAATATCGCCGTACGGAGCGGAAATTTCAAGTGCCGACCCCGACGGAAGCATTGAATTTTCTGTTTGCGACTCGTTTACCGTTTGCCCATCGTCAAAACCTATATTCGGGAAGCGCTCTTCGACAAACTCTTCAAACGTCTCGCCCGATGCTATGTGCCTTACCGCGTCCGCGCCGAGATAAGCACCGAAGCAGACCGCTAGTATAAATCCGACGACAAATATTATCGCCGCGGCTATCATGCCCTTTATAAGCCCGTCTTTCTTTTTCTTCATATTTTTCTCCCCCTTACAAATCGGCCTTGCGCCATGACAGCTTTAAGAACCACGTCATAAAAAGGAATAGGAAAAGTCCTGCCGCAAAGAGCATAATCCCTATTGAAAATATAAATCCGAATGCCGCCGGCGAAGTCGCTATTGCGCCCGTCACTCCGGCGAAGAAGAGACAAGCAAAAAAGCTTGCCATCATACCTATGCTTGACGGATACACTCCTATTGCCGCGAATACCCCGAGGAAAAACAGAATTGACCACAGCATATGATTTCGCTGCGGATTACCCTTTTCCGTGCCGTAATAACCACCGCCGCGCGCATTTTGAGGACGGGGAGAGGCGCCGATTACATCGGACGCCTTGGTTTCATATCTCGGATTGCCGTTTTTTTCTGCGCCGTATACGGTGTCGGCTTTTTTCGGCTCGTCATTAAGATATTGCGCGGCGCAGCTTTTGGGGTCACCGAGCTCCGAGCAAATCTGCTCCTCGCTTTTACCCTCGCTCGTGCCGACGGAGAAGTGTTCTTCAAAGTCGGCTATTATATCGTCGCGCTCCTCGGCCGGTAAAACGCCGAGCAGGTTGTAAAGCTGTTGTAAAAATTCGATCTTAGTCACCGTTTTCACCTCCTAATAAAGTAGACACGCTCTTTGTAAAGTCCTTCCACTCGTTTTCCAAAAGGCGTTGTGTGTCATAACCCTTTTGAGTCAGACGGTAATATTTCCGCGCGGGTCCCGATGTGGATTCGCGCAGGTACACTTCAAAATACCCCTCGGCTCTGAGCCTTTTAAGAAGAGGGTATATAGTGCCCTCCGAAACGTCTATCTGTTTACCGACGGTGTCCGCAAGCTCATAGCCGTACTTGTCGCCGCGCTTTAAAAGCGACAGCACGCAAAGCTCCAGAACACCTTTTTTAAATTGCGTATTCATCAAACTCTCCTTTCCGGCGAAGCTGAAAACGCCTGTATTGCAGCCGTGAGCCTTGCGGTACAAAGACGCGCTTTATGTGCGGCTGCTCCGTCCTTTTAACTGCATTATAACACCCACTACCTTGCAATGCAATATACTTTGCGATATTTAATAATTTCTTAACATTTGTGCAAAGTTTGTCAATGATTTTATACCGTCACCGTATAATCCGCCGTATTTTGCGGTAAAAAAGCCGATAACAAAACCTCCTGCGGCAGTTTTTGCTTCTGCCGCAGGAGGTTTGCGTATTGCGAAAAGTCCGTAACAAACATCAATTGCTTAAAACGAAATGTCGGAAACGAATAACGGAAAACAGCAAACAATATGCCGAAATACAGGATTATATATCATCTTTGTCAATCACTTGCTGTTTGCAATTGCAGTGTCAATAAGCTTGTTAAGCTTTGCCGCCTGTTCGGGTGAAGTTATTGCACCGACTATCGGCTGACCCACTATATTGCCGTTTTTATCGACAACATATGTAGTCGGGTAAGAATACAGTCCCGATGTGAACTTTCCTGCCTCGCTGTTTGTGTCAAACCAAATATTTTTGTATGTTGCGCCTTTTTTTGACAAAATATCTTTTGCCTCGGAAATCTCCTTTTTATTGCCGTCAAGAGTAAATGAATTTATGCCGACAACCCCGCCGCCCTTTGCGGCAAGCTCCTTGTTGAGTGCCTCCAAATCCGCAAGCTCGCTTACGCAAGGTTTGCAGGAGGTGAACCAGAAGTTGACTACCGTTACGGTGTTGCCCGAGAAAAGGTCGCTGCTGTTTACGTCGTTGCCGTCGAGATCTTTACCGTTAAAGCTCGGAAATTTCATAAGCTTGCTCGCATCGCCTGCCATTCCGGCACTCGCCGCGTCAACGCATTCCCCGCTTGACGGCTTTTTTCCGCAGCCGGGATATTTTTGCTCCAGAATCGTAAGTTTTCCTTCTATCTCCTTAATCTGCTCCGCCGCAGCTTTAAGAATTTTATATTCCTCTGCGCTGAAATCGCTCTTGCTCCCCTCTACCGTGCTTAAAAGGAAATCTCCGTAGTTTGTGCCGTCCTCAATCATCGGCGTATTTTTATTTGCCGATAAAAACACTTTTTCCCAAAGAGCCGAATTATTCGAGAGAATATCGTTTTCGGCTTGCAAAAGCTTATCGTAAAGCTTCGCAGCCTCGTCTGCGTCATTCGGCTCTTGTGCCATTAAAGTTTTAATATCGACATTGCTTTTTTTCTTCTCCGTTTTGTCGGCGGAGCACGCCACAAGGCCCAGCACAAGCACAAATGTCATAATAATTGCTGAAAGTTTGGTTGCTTTTGAAAATTTCACAGTTATTCCTCCGTTTTCTTACCTATTTTGATTTTTTATCATTTTTCGGCTTTTCATTGCCGCTTGAGAGTGTTTTCGGCAAATTGAAACCGTATCGAAAGCTTACCGCCTCCGTCGGACAGACACTGATGCACTTGCCGCAACGTATACATTCTGCGTGGTCGGGCGTTTTTGTAATATCAACGTCCATTTTGCACGCGCCTGCGCATTTTCCGCAGGAGACACATTTATGCTCATCAACCTTTATTCCGAACAGCGACACCTTGTTCATCAGCGCATAAAACGCGCCGAGCGGACAAAGCCATTTGCAAAACGGGCGGTAAAACAGTATGCTCAAAAATATGATTGCAATTAAAACCGCCAGCTTCCATGTAAACAGCGAGCCTAAAGCCGAACGTATTCCCTCGTTGACTGCCGCGAGAGGAATTGCACCCTCAAGCACACCCTGCGGACAAATATACTTGCAAAAAAACGGGTCACCCATTCCGACATCATTTACAATCAGTGCCGGAAGCAATACGACCGCAAACAACAGCACCGCATATTTTAAATATGTCAATGGTTTCAGTTTTTCGGTTGACAGCTTTTTGCACGGGATTTTATGCAGTAAATCCTGAAACCATCCGAACGGGCAGAGAAATCCGCATATAAATCTGCCCAAAAGCACGCCGAATAATATCAAAAAGCCCGCTATGTAATACGAAAACCGAAACTTTGACGAACCTGCCACTGCCTGAAACGAGCCTATCGGACACGCTCCGGTTGCCGCAGGACAGGAATAACAGTTAAGCCCCGGTACGCAAACCGCCTTGCCGCCGCCCGTATAAATGCTGCCCTTTAAAAAATTCGGCAGGTGTATGTTTGTTGCGAGCGTTGCCGCCGCCTGCACAAATCCTCTGTATCGGGTCAGTAAATGCGACGGCTTTTTCTTTTTCTTTTTCTTTTTCTTTTCCTTTTCCTTATCCAATTCCCACACACTCCAAACACAATCTTATCGCTTTTGCAAGTACGGTATCCGCTTCGCCTCTCATAGCACCGACGCACACCATCGCCGCCCCTGCAAGCAGCATAACACATTGAATTACGGCTTTTTTTGCCCTTAACAAACCGTTCGCTCCCTTCATTTTTGCCTCATTATATCACGGCGGGCATAAATTCTCTGTTAAGAATTGAAATTTAACAGAGATTTTATACTTTTATGTTATAATAACCTCACGAAACGAAAACAAAATCAAAGATTTTGACCGTTTCGGAGAACATTGAATGACTAAATTGCGGCTTTCGCCGCCGCACTTCGTGCCGCTCCTGCTGTCGCAGGGGAATTTATGATAAAATAACCTCACGAAACGAAAACAAAATCAAAGATTTTGACCGTTTCGGAGAACATTGAATGACTAAATTGCGGCTTTCGCCGCCGCACTTCGTGCCGCTCCTGCTGTCGCAGGGGAATTTATGATAAAATACTTATAATTGAAAAAACAGACAGGAGAATCGCGTATGCACATTTTAGTTGTAGAAGACGAAAAGGCTCTTTGCGACACCATCGCACGCAGTTTAAGGCGTCTCGCTTACAGTGTAGACTGCTGTTACGACGGGCAAAGTGCTTTGGATATGCTCTCGATAGAGAAATTCGACCTTGTTGTATTGGACCTTAATCTCACCGAAAAAGACGGTTTAACCGTTCTTAAAACACTCAGGAAAGATGATAAAGACACAAAAGTGCTGATTTTGTCGGCTCGGTGCGAAGTTGCCGACAAGGTTAACGGACTTGACGCAGGAGCAAACGACTATCTGACAAAGCCGTTTCATTTGGACGAGCTGGCGGCACGAATCCGCAGTCTGACGCTCCGCTGTTTCACTCAAAACGATGTTGTCTTGTCCTGCGGCAATCTCCTATTTGATACTAAATTGAGAAAGGCGTCCGTTTCTGGCGATAACCTGACGCTCACAAGAAAAGAAACCGAAATTCTCGAATACCTCATACTCAACCAGGGGCGTCCGATAAGTCAGGAGGAATTTCTTGAACACGTTTGGGACAGCAGTATAGACGACTTCAGCAATTCCATAAGAGTTCACATCTCATCGCTCAGAAAAAAGCTTCGCGCCGCTTTGGGATACGACCCGATACATAATCGCATAGGGGAAGGCTACGTGATGGAGAATAAAAAATGAAGAATTTATCTTTACAATGGCGAATTACAATAATGACCGCATTTTTAATAGGTATCACCTGCGTGCTGATGAATTGTTTTATCGGCTATTCCGGCAAGCGATATATGGACTCCATAGGCAGTAAAATATCCGCTTGCGGCGATACGCAGGGCAGTGAGCCCGATTCGTTTAATCCCGAAAGCGAGGACGGTGACAGAGACCTTACAATCATAGTGAACGGTGCTCAAGAGTCGTTTAACACAACCAATTGGTATATAACGGCAGCAGTAACTCTGTTCGGCGGTGTGCTTGCGTATTTTGTCAGCGGTCAGGCACTGAAGCCGCTTCGTTCTTTCGCTTCGCAAACGGAAAAAGTTCAGCCGAATAATCTGTCCGATATGAAAATCAGCAAGGACGTCTTGCCCGAATTCAAACAATTCAGCCATTCTTTTAACAATATGATTGAACGGCTTAACGAGGGGTTCACGGCGCAGCGGCAATTCACGGGGAATGCCGCACATGAGCTGCGCACACCCCTTGCCTTAATGCAGGCACAAATTGAGCTTTTCTCCGTTGAACACACAGATATAAAACCCGAAACGGCGGAATTTTTGAGACTTTTACAAGAGCAAACGGAACGTATGTCGCAGATGACGAATACCCTGCTTGAGATGAGCGAGCTTCGCAACATTAAATGCAGCGACAAAATACAGTTAGCTCCCATGACAGATGAAGTTTTTGCCGATCTCGCCCCGATTGCCGATGAAAAGAATGTATCTCTTACACGCGACGGCGATGCTCTCATAATCGGCAGCGATACATTGATTTACCGTATGATATTTAACCTCACCGAAAACGCCGTCCGTTACACCCGACGCGATTCGGTAATTAACATTTCGATAGTCTGCAACGAAAACGACGTTCAAATACGCGTAAGGGACAACGGTCACGGAATCCCCGAACAGTACAGAGAGAGTATTTTCCAGCCGTTTTTCCGTGTTGACAAGGCGCGCAGCAGAGAGCACGGCGGAGTGGGTCTCGGGCTTGCGCTCGTATGGGAAATTGCCGCGCTTCACGGCGGTTCCGTCCGAGTCGAAGATTGCTCGGAAGCCGGCACGGTAATGCTCGTTACACTTCCGAAAAGCGAAAAATAAACGTACAGTGTTTTCTCGCCGAAAACCCGCAAAAAATCCCTCCCGATGGCAAAACATCGAGAGGGATTTTTAATCCGAATATACGGTATTTTATTTTGCATTTCCCTTCGCTGTGCGCCGAATAATTCACGCTCGCACGGCATATCGGGGCTCTTTTTTCATCGGCGATCCGAGCGGTGCGGTCTTCTGCCGAAGTCGCGTCTGCCGCCTCTGTGCTGATTTTCCTCGGAGAGGTCGTTTTCGGGGGTGAGACCCTCAACCTCTATAAGTGCCTCGCGGCGAGAGAGATTGAGTCTGCCCTGCTCGTCCTTCGGGAGAACCTTGACGATTATCTCATCGCCGACATTTACAACGTCCTCAACCTTTTCGGTGCGCTTAACATCGAGCTGGCTGATGTGAACCATACCCTCTACTCCGGGTACTATCTCAACAAACGCGCCGAAGCTCATAAGGCGTGTAACGATTCCCTTGTAAACAGCGCCTACCTCGGGGCCGTTAGCTATTGTATCGACAATGAAGATTGCCTTCTTTGCATTGTCAAGGTCAATCGAGGAAACAAATACCTGACCGTCCTCGCTCACGTCAACCTTGCAGTCGCACTCGGCGCAAATCTTCTGAATTACCTTGCCCTGCTTGCCTATTACGTCGCCTATCTTATCGGGGTCAATCTTGGTGGTAAGCATCTTGGGTGCCCACTTTGAAAGCTCCTTGCGCGGCTCGCTTATAACGGGAAGCATTATTTCGTCAAGTATATAATTTCTGGCCTTGTGAGTCTTTGCAAACGCCTCTTTGATGATTGCGGGAGTAAGACCGTGAACCTTAAGATCCATCTGAATTGCGGTTATACCCTTTTTGGTACCTGCAACCTTGAAGTCCATATCACCGTAGAAGTCCTCAAGACCCTGAATATCAACCATGGTCATAAAGTCGCCGTAAACGCCCTCGTCACCTGTGATAAGTCCGCAGGAGATACCTGCCACGGGAGCCTTTATCGGAACGCCTGCCGCCATAAGTGCAAGTGTGCTGCCGCAGACAGAGCCCTGTGAAGTAGAGCCGTTTGACGAGAGAACCTCGGATACTACGCGGATTGCATAGGGGAACTCATCAACCGACGGGATAACGGGAAGAAGAGCCTTCTCGGCAAGTGCACCGTGACCTATCTCACGTCTGCCGGGGCCTCTTGAAGGCTTGGTCTCGCCTACCGAGTAGGACGGGAAGTTGTAGTGATGAATATATCTCTTTTCCTTCTGCTCGTCAAGGCCGTCAAGCTGCTGGCAATCGCTCATGGAGCCGAGTGTGGCAACCGAGAGAACCTGAGTCTGACCTCTTGTGAACAAACCCGAGCCGTGCGCTCTTGCAAGGAGGTCGATTTCGGCGTTGAGCGGACGAATTTCGTCTATGCCTCTGCCGTCGACTCTCTTGTGCTCGTCCTTGAGCCAGGAGCGAACAACATGCTTCTGAACAAGATACATAATCTCCTCGATCTTGCCCTCATTGCCCTCGAATCTCTCATCAAATTTCTCGTGAACAGCCTCATATATCGGCAAAAGAGCCTCGTCACGAACAAGCTTGTCGTCTGTATCAAGAGCCTTTTTGACATCCTCTATGCAGAAGTCCTCAATCTCCTTCATAATGTCGGGATCGGGGTCGGAGGATTCGTAAGCGAACTTCGGCTTGCCGATTTCGTCTACAATGCCCTGAATGAACTTTACGATTTTTTTGTTTTCCTCGTGACCTGCCATGATGCAGTCGAACATAAGGTCATCGGAAATTTCGTTGCCGCCTGCCTCAATCATGGCAACAAGGTCTGCCGTTGAAGCAACGGTAAGGTTAAGGTCGGTCTTTGCTCTCTGCTCAAGAGTCGGGTTCAATACGATTTCGCCGTCAACAAGTCCTACGTTAACGCCGGAAATCGGGCCGTCCCACGGAATATCGGAAATTGCAATAGCGGTTGAAACGCCTATCATCGCGGCAATTTCGGGACTGCAATCGGGGTCAACCGACATAACGGTTGCAACCACGGAGCAGTCATTGCGGAGATCCTTCGGGAAAAGCGGACGAATGGGGCGGTCTATACATCTTGATGTGAGAATCGCCTTTTCGCTTGCTCTGCCCTCGCGACGCTGGAATGAGCCGGGGATTCTGCCGACGGAATACATCTTCTCCTCGTAATCAACGGAGAGCGGGAAGAAATCAACGCCCTCTCTCGGCTTTGCCGAAGCCGTAACGGTGCAAAGCACGTTTGTGTCGCCGTAGCGAACCATTACAGACGCATTTGCAAGTCCTGCCATTTTGCCGGTCTCAACCGAGAGCTTTCTGCCGGCAAATTCGGTTTCCCAAACCTTGAAGTTTTTGAAAAACATCTTTTTTACCTCTTTTTCTTAAATTTCCGAGAGGCACTTCCGGTTTTAGCAATAAATGCGACCTTTAAGAGGAAAATTTAAAGATTCCATTTACCGCTAAAGCATCGGATAAACGCCCCGTCGGATTTTATTTTATATGCCCTTTACGCCTGCCGTAAAAAGCAATTCAAGGCAAGCGGTAAAAAACCGCTTGCCTTAAGTGCGAAATTATTTACGAAGACCGAGCTTCTGAACGATTGCACGGTATCTTTCGATATCGGTTTTCTGAAGGTATGCGAGGAGGTTACGTCTGTGACCTACCATTTTAAGAAGACCTCTTCTTGAGTGATGGTCCTTGTGATGCTCCTTGAGATGCTCGGTGAGGTCGTTGATTCTCTTGGTGAGAACAGCGATTTGAACCTCCGGCGAACCGGTGTCGCCCTCATGAGTAGCATACTCTTTCATAATAGCCTGTTTTTCTGCCTGTGTCATTTTTTTCACCTCATTAAAATATTCGCCTCGAACGTCACAGTTAAAGGACAGGTGAATACCGGAAAAACTCGGTTTACGCCAAAAACCGTGCCGTCGAAACAGCCTTTGTATTATATACCGTAAGCGGCAATTTGTCAATACCGGTTTCTGGTAAGACGCTTATTTTATGACGTCCTTACCGCCCATATACATTCTGAGCGGCTCGGGGATGCGCACGGAGCCGTCCTCATTGAGATTGTTCTCAAGGAAGGCTATGAGCATTCTCGGCGGAGCAACGACGGTGTTATTAAGAGTATGTGCAAAATAGTTGCCGTTTTCGCCCTTAACCCTTATGCCGAGTCTTCTTGCCTGAGCGTCGCCGAGGTTTGAGCATGAGCCAACCTCAAAATATTTTTTCTGACGCGGAGACCAAGCTTCAACGTCAAGGCTTCTGACCTTCAAATCGGCAAGGTCGCCGGAGCAGCACTCAAGGGTGCGCACCGGTATATCGAGCGAGCGGAAGAAATCAACGGTGTTGTTCCAGAGCTTTTCGTACCACATATCGCTGTCCTCGGGCTTGCAGACAACAACCATTTCCTGCTTTTCAAACTGATGTATGCGGTATACGCCTCGCTCCTCTATGCCGTGCGCGCCGACCTCCTTGCGGAAGCAGGGCGAATAGCTTGTGAGAGTTTTGGGAAGCTCCGCTTCGGGAGTTATGGTGTCTATAAACTTGCCTATCATCGAATGCTCCGACGTACCTATAAGGTAGAGGTCCTCGCCCTCGATTTTATACATCATATTTTCCATTTCGGAGAAGCTCATAACGCCGTTAACAACATTTCCTCTTATCATAAACGGCGGAACGTAATATGTGAAGCCTCTGTCTATCATAAAATCGCGCGCATATGAGAGCACCGCAGAGTGGAGTCTTGCAATATCTCCGCAGAGATAGTAAAAGCCGTTGCCGCTCGTTTTTCTTGCGGAATCAAGGTCGATTCCGTGGAGCTTTTCCATAATGTCTACGTGATAGGGAATCTCAAACGGCGGAACATACGGCTCACCGAAGCGTTGAAGCTCTACGTTTTCGCTGTCGTCCTTGCCTATCGGAACATCGTCGCCTATGATGTTAGGTATAACCATCATTCTCTTTTTGATTTCTGCGGAGAGTGTTTCCTCGCTGCCCTCGAGCTCTTCAAGCTCCTTTGCGAGATGCGCAACCTTTTGTTTTGTCTTTTCCGCTTCCTCGCGCAAACCCTTTGCCATAAGGCCGCCTATTTCCTTGCTTATCTTGTTCCTTGAGGCGCGGAGCTCATCGGCTCTCTGCTTTGACTCACGGAACTTTTTGTCAAGCTCTATTACCTCGTCTACAAGCGCGAGCTTTTCCTCCTGGAATTTCTTTTTGATGTTCTCTTTTACGAGATCCGGATTTTCTCTTACAAGCTTAATATCAAGCATTTTTCTTCCTCCGAAAAATTAAAATTCAAATTATTCAAGTGCTTCAAGCTGCTCTGCAAGCTTTTTTAAATCGTCCTTGCCGAAGAACTCTATTTCTATGCTGCCGCCCGAACCCTTGCCGTTATATACCTTAACCCTGCGTGCCAAAACTCCGGCCAGCGCAAGCTCGACCTCGTCGTAAAAGGTGTCGCGTTTTTTCTTTCTCTTTACCGCCGCCGTGCCGCTGTTTCCGGCTTTTTTGGCAAGTCGCTCCGTCTCGCGGACGGATATGCCGTTTTTGACTATCGTATCGGCTATACTTTTCATCTCGGCCTCGTCCTCAACGGCCAAAAGTGCCCTCGCGTGGCCCATTGAGATTTTACCGTCTTTCAAAAGTGAACCGACGCTGTCGGGAAGATTTAAAAGCCTGAGTGAATTTGTAACCGCCGTACGCGATTTTCCGAGCTTTTGAGCCGCCTGTTCCTGAGTGAAGCCGAAGGTGTCGATAAGGGTTTTTATACCCTCCGCCTCCTCTACGGCATTGAGGTCCTCACGCTGCAAATTCTCGATAAGAGCAAACACACTCTCCTCTTCGTCGGTCATCTCGCGAACGGTAACGGGAACTTCATAAAGCCCCGCAAGCCTTGCCGCGCGGAAGCGACGCTCGCCTGCGACAAGACGGTAGCTGCCGTCGGGCATTGGTCTTACCAAAAGCGGCTGCAAAACCCCATGTTCTCTTATGCTGTCGGCGAGCTCCGAAAGAGACTCCTCGCTGAAGGTCTTTCTCGGCTGACCGCGGTTCGGCTCAATATCGTTTATCGAAAGCGTCGCCTTTTCTCCGAGCTCGTCATCCATGGTGTTTGACTGCATTAGTGCCTCAAAACCCTTGCCGAGTCCGCCTTTTCTGGCTGCCATCTTATTTCCTCCCCTGCTTTGTTTCGTTGTATTTTTCAACGTCCTTTTGATTCTCGGTCTCAAAGAGACTTTTCTGCATATATGAAATTACAACGTCCTTTTCGTCGTTTCTCGCGACTATAACGTAAACGTCCATATATTCCCAAATTGTTTCGCGCTTGCCTATTTCGCTCTGTATCTCTATTCCGTCGGGACCGTAGATGCCGCGGAAGATAGTGACGGCGTTCTGATATGAAACTCCGTCGGACGAGGAAACCACATACTGCACCTCGACAAGCTGATTGTTTGTATTGAAAATGTAATAAACAACTCTGTCGAGTCCGTTTTTAAATTCGTTTACCTTTACGTCCTCGGTCAAAAACATCTTATCGTTTCTTGCGTAAACCTGTGCCGCCTTGCCTACGGAAATCTGAACCTGGTCGGTTGTCATTCCCATCTGTACGCCGTAAAAGGTGAATTTATCGGGCTCAAGCTTGATTTCGCCTCTTTGAGACTTGGCGGTCTCTGCCTTTTCGCCTGTCACGCCCGACGGCTCAAAGGTGCGCGATTTCCCGCACGAGGTCAGCAAAAGTGATACGACAAGTATAAAAACAGATATGGATGCGATAGTTCTCCTCATTAGTTTTCCCTCGCTTGCTTTTTAATGAATTCCTCTGCAAAATCCGCATAAGCCGCTGCTCCCTTTGAATTGCGGTCATAATACATTACCGGTTCGCCGAAGCTCGGAGCCTCGGAAAGCCTGACGTTACGCGGTATGGTTGATTTATACACCTTTTGCGGAAAGAACTTCTTTACCTCCGCAACTACCTGCGACGTCAAATTCAGTCTGCCGTCGTACATCGTCAGAAGCACGCCCTCAAGCTCTATCGACGGATTGTAAAGTCTCTTAATCTGACGGACGGTGGACATAAGCTGCGCGAGCCCCTCAAGTGCGTAGTATTCGCATTGTATCGGCACCAAAAAGGTGTCGCTCGCACATAGCGCGTTTATTGTTATTATCCCGAGTGACGGCGGACAGTCAAGGAAAATGTAGTCGTAATCCTCCCAGACATCGGTAAGAGCTTTTTTGAGAAGACTCTCGCGCGAGTCCATCCCTATCATCTCGACCTCGGCACCGGCGAGATTCATATCCGACGGCAGCAAATCGACATTGCGGAATTTCGTTTTCATAACGACTTCAGAAGCCTTCACGCCGTTTATGAGCATATCATATGTTGAATTTTCAATGTTTCTCTTGCTGATACCGTAGCCGCTTGTGGAATTGCCCTGCGGATCTATATCGGCGAGCAGAACGCGCTTGCCGAGAGCGCCGACTGCGGCGGAAAGATTGACAGCCGTGGTCGTTTTGCCTACGCCGCCCTTTTGGTTTATCACGGAAACGGTCTTTGCCATACCTTATTTATCACTCCTGTTTCAGAGGCTTATACCCCGTTTGAATACACTATTTAAAGTATAACACAAACATCGCCCAATTCAAAGAGATATTTTATTATTGTGTCAGATTTTCGGTGATATTTTCCGAAAGTCATCGAAGGTTTCACGTGGAACATTGTATTTCGTTGTTTTTGCCATATTGTTTCACGTGAAACAATATGCGTTTTCCGTACGGTAAAAACCGCAAAGCAAAACGGCGACCGAAAAGGCCGCCGTTCTGCTTGTGGATGTGGGGTGTGAAAGAGAAGGATATGGGTATTTAAAATGCGGAACGGCAGGGGTAGTACCGTTCGGCGCATTTTACAAGGTTGTCAGACGGCTTCGCCGTCTCCGGGCAGAGAAATTCTTATCTGCTCGATTTTCGGAATACGCACCGTGTATTCAACGTACTCCTCCGTCTCGCTCTTGGCTGCGTCCGCGTCGATACCTGCCCTGCGTATCGCCTCTACTGCGTGATTGAGAGTATTTATAAAAACTCTTATGTCACGTATGCCTTTAATGGGATTTTTCTTTTTCCTGCGATTGAGCATTTGCTCGACAAGGCGCTCACTCTCCTGAACATTTAAGTGTCGGTCGGTGATAATTTCGAGCGCCCTCTCGCGCTGAACGTCATTTTCGAGAGTAAGCAATGCCCTCGCGTGACGTTCGGTAAGCCCGGCTTTTTCGATTGTGTACCGCATTTCCTCGGGGAGCCGCAAAAGTCTCAGCTTATTTGAAAGCGTGGACTGCGCCCTGCCGAGCTTATCGGCCGCCTCCTCGCGGCTCATTGAATACTTCTCAACAAGCCTTTGGACAGCTTCGGCCTCCTCAAAGAAGTTGAGGTCCTGCCGCTGCAGATTTTCAATCAGAGATAAAACGGCAGAGCTTTTTTCGTCTGCGTCCGTCTCGATTGCCGGAATTTTTGTAAGTCCGACGAGCCTTGCCGCACGGAGCCTGCGCTCACCGGCAACCAGTTCAAACTTCACGTTTTTACCGTCGGTTCTTCTGCGAACCGTTACGGGTTGAAGTATTCCGTTTTGCCGTATGCTTTGCGCAAGACCCTCAAGCTCGTCGTAATCAAACCGTTTCCTCGGTTGATCGGGGTTCGGCAAAATACTGTCCTGCGGCAGCAGTAGCACCTGTGCCGCAGTTTTGATTTTGTCTTTTGACTTCAAAAAAATCACCTCCGCAGTGCTTGTCCTTGCTTAAAGAATAGCACCGTGAAGGTGTACTTGTAAAGAAAATTCGTTCGTCTAAAATCGCGTATCGGTGCGGTTAAAACCCATTATCCCAAAGGATTTTTAGAAATTTTTGCCGAAGCGCGCGGATATTTTGACGGAGTTTGCGATATCTTTTTTATGATCAATATTCTTCTCCTTGTGTTTTCAACCAAATCAAACACATTGTCCGACTCTATTTTGCCGCCGAGAATACGAAGAGAAGCCGACGCAGAGAAAATTTCGTCATCGGAAAAAGCCGATTTCATAGAGATGAAAGAGCCTCCCTTTTTAATAAAAGGTATGCAATATTCGCAAAGGACGGGCAGAGACGCCACAGCCCTAGCCGTTGCAAAGTCAAATTTTTCGCGGTACAGAGGGTCTTTTCCCGCTTCCTCGGCGCGGCTGTGAAGAATATTGCCGTTTAAGCCGACCTTCGAGAGGACGCTTTCTATAAAGGCAAGCTTTTTACCCGTTCCGTCAAGGAAGGTTACGTCAAGATCGGGTCTTGCAAGGAGCAGCACAAGTCCCGGAAAGCCTGCCCCCGTGCCGACGTCAATAAGCCTTGCGCCCTCTTTGAAATCGACATATTTAAATACGGAAAGGCAGTCGGCAAAATGCTTTACCGTCATATCGTCCGGCTCGGTTATCGCCGTCAGATTAAATTTTTTGTTGGTTTCAAAAAGCAGTTCGGCGTAAATATCAAAACGTTTAAAGGCGTCGTCGTCGATTTTAACACCCATATTTTCCGCTGTTTTGTAAAGCAAATCTCTGTTTAACATTATTTGCCCTCCTTAGCAAGGTAAATGAGCAAAACCGATATGTCGGCAGGTGAGACGCCGCTTATTCTTGAGGCTTGACCCACATTCATAGGCCGTATTTTAGAGAGCTTTTCTCTCGCCTCAAGCCGCAGTCCGTCTATCTTATTATAATCGGTTTCGGGCGGAATAGCTTTCACCTCGAGTCGGCGCATTTCGTTTATCTGTGCCGTCTGCCGCACAATATAACCCTCATATTTAAGCTCAATTTCAACCTGTTCGAATATCTCACGCGGAATATCGGGTCGATTTACGTCGAACGGGGTCAAATCGTCATATGTTATCTGCGGACGCTTTAAAAGCTCAACCTCTTTAACGCCGCGCGGCAAGGGAGATGTTCCACGTGAAACAAGCAGCTGTTGCAGCTCGTCCGTCAGGGGAATCGAAGTATCTTCAATCCTTTTGCGTTCCGCTCTTATCATCTCCTGCTTTTTAAGAAGCCGTTGGTATTTTTCTTCGGAGACAAGTCCGATTTCGTAACCGAGAGGTGTCAGTCGCATATCGGCGTTATCCTGCCTCAGCAAAAGTCTGTATTCCGAACGCGAGGTCATCATTCTGTACGGGTCGGAGCAGCCCTTTGTCACAAGGTCATCTATCAGCGTGCCTATATACGACGATGCGCGGTCAAGTATAAAGGGTTCCTTACCCTGAGCCTTCCGCGCGGCATTTATGCCGGCTATAAGACCCTGCGCCGCGGCCTCCTCATAGCCGGAGGAGCCGTTGAACTGCCCTGCGCCGAAAAGTCCGTCGAGGTCGAGAAATTCGAGTGACGGCTTGAGTGCGAGCGGATCCACGCAGTCATATTCAATAGCATACGCGGTTCTCATAACCTCAACGTGCTCAAGTCCCTTTATCGTTCTCAAAAACTTCAGCTGTACCGCCTCGGGGAGCGACGATGACATTCCCTGCAAATATAATTCCTCCGTGTCGAGTCCGCACGGCTCAACAAAAAGCTGATGGCGTTTTTTATCGGGGAAGTGCATAATTTTGTCTTCAAAGCTCGGGCAATAGCGCGGCCCCACGCCGTGAATTTTTCCGCTGTAAAGCGGTGAATACTGTATGTTGTCGAGGATAACCTTTTTTGTTTCGTCATTTGTATACGCAATGTAGCAAGCCGCCTTGTTTACGGGCGGAGTGTCGGTGTCAAACGAAAACGGAGTTGTTGTTTCGTCGCCCTCCTGTTTTTCAAGCACCGAAAAATCCACGCTGCGTCGATTTACACGCGACGGAGTGCCCGTTTTAAACCGTCTGAGCGGAATTTTCATATTATAAAGTGCCTTTGAAAGCTCATTTGCCGGGAACATTCCGTCGGGGCCGCTCTCGTAGGAGACGTCGCCTATGTAAACTCTGCCGCCCAAAAATGTTCCTGTCGCAAGAACAACACACTTTGCGCTGTAAATTGCCTCAAGTCGCGTCTTTAATCTCCAAAGACCGTCCTTGCCGCGTGACAAATCGACTATTTCCGCCTGCTTAACGTCAAGGTTTTCCTGAAGCTCCAATACGTGCTTCATATATTTTGAATACTCCCTGCGGTCAATCTGCGCGCGCAGCGAATGAACAGCCGGACCTTTTCCGCGGTTGAGCATACGCGACTGTATCTCGTTTTTGTCGGCAGCTTTGCCCATTTCGCCGCCGAGAGCGTCTATTTCTCTTACAAGATGGCCCTTTGAAGTGCCGCCTATCGACGGATTGCACGGCATATTGCCTATCCAATCAAGGTTAATGGTAAAAACTATTATTTTTGAACCGAGCCGAGCCGAGGCAAGACCTGCCTCGATACCGGCGTGACCGGCGCCTATAACGGCAACATCATATTCTTTTGCAAAATATTCCATAATTTATCTCCGTCACTTGCCTACACAGAATTGCGAAAAAATCTCGTTTACCACGCTTTCGGTGGCTTTTTCGCCTGTCAAAACCATAAGATTTTCTATTGCGGAGTCTATGCAGACTTGAATTGCGTCTCTTGTAACGCCTGTTTTCTCGGCATTTTCCGCCTCACAGAGTGCCGAATAAGCCTTTTCGCAGCAGGACAGCTGTCTTTCGTTCATCAAAAGAGCTGCGGTCGTGTCGAAATTTGCCGTTCCGAGTATTTTTTCGATTGTTTCACGAAGTAAATCGAGTCCCGAATTATCCTTTGCGGATATATAAACTACATTTTCGAAGTTGCGTTTTATTTCATCTTCGTCGATTTTCGGCTCCAAATCCGTCTTGTTTATAACGGCGAGACAACTTTTGCCGGAGCACAAATCGAAAATTTCCCTGTCTTCATCGGAGAGCGCGCAGGACGAGTCAAACACGGCAATGATAAGCTTTGCAGCGGCGATTTTTCTTTTGGCTCGCTCAACGCCTATACTCTCAACGGTGTCATCTGTTTCGCGTAGACCTGCCGTATCCGCGAGACGAAGCGTGACGTTGCCTATCGTAACGGTTTCCTCAACTATGTCGCGCGTTGTGCCGGCAACCGACGTTACTATGGATTTTTCGGTTCCCGTAAGCATATTCATAAGGGTTGATTTGCCGACGTTCGGCCTGCCGACTATCGCCGTTTCGGTTCCCTCGGTTATCGCCTGACCTGCGTCAAAACGGTTTAAAAGTTCTTTAAGAGATGCTTTTGACGAGGTAACTGCGTCTAAAATGCTCTCGTCTGTGAGGTCCTCGATTTCGTCGTCGGGGTAATCCACCCACGCCGCAAGAGCCGCATTTATCTTTAAAAGGACATCGGTAATCTTGTGTATTTCTTTGTAAAGGGCGCCCTCAAGTGCCGAAAAAGCAGCTTCGCCCGCCTCCTTGCCGTGAGCCGAAATAATACCCATAACGGCCTCTGCTTTTGTGAGGTCGGTCTTTCCGTTTAAGAATGCACGCTTTGTAAATTCTCCCGGCTCCGCAGGAACCGCGCCGTTTTTGAGTGCCGCTCTTAAAACCTGCTTTGTTATGTAAAGGCCGCCGTGGCAGGAAATCTCCACAACGTCCTCGCCCGTATAGCTTTTCGGTGCTCTGAATACGAGCGCAACGGCCTCGTCAATGGGTTTTCCGTCAAAAAATACCCTTCCGAACGCCGCTCTGTAGCCGCTCAGTTTTTTTAATTCGATACCTTGTACGGTTTTGAAGATGCTATTGGCTACATTCAGGGCGTTTTCGCCCGAAATTCTGACTATTCCTATGCCTCCTGCGGCAAGACCTGTTGAAATAGCCGCGATTGTACTCATAAAATCACCACTTTTATCTGTTTGGCTTTGTATTTTCTGCGAACCGGCAAAAAATCCTGCCCGTCGCGCCGCCTTTAAAATCAATAAATTCTCAGAGCTCGGCTTTGATATTTTAAAAAGCAAAAGCACCGAAACATGCTGTCCGCATATCCGGTGCTCTTAAAATCTGATTATTTGTTTCGTTAACGAAGTTTTCGACAAAAATGCGGTTCAAATGTCTAAAACTCTTTCGATAATGAAGAAAACTCAGAATTATTCCTCTGTATTTTTCTTAATTTCGATTTTTCCGTAAACCGAAACGCCTGCAGCGTCGTTCTTCTGTTCGCGGTCCGGAGCGACCTGCGGAACATATGGCTCGCGCTTGGGTCTGCGGTCATTTCTTCCGCCGCGGCCTCTGCGATAATTTCTGTCGCCGTAGCTGCCCTTGCCGCCGTTTTCGGGAGCAATTACAACTCTGCGGTCAAGGTCCTGCCCTACCGAGAACGAGGTTGCACCCTCAACCTCCTGAACGGCAGTATGAATAATTCTGCGCTCATAGGGGTTCATCGGCTCAAGGGTTATATTTCTGCCTGTACGAACGGCTCTTGCAGCGTCCTTTTTGGCAAGAGAAACAAGAGCACCCTTGCGCTTTTCACGGTAATTGCCGATGTTTATGGAAACGCGCTTATAGCCCGAAACACCGCGGTTTGCAACCATTCTTGCAAGGTACTGTATAGCGTCGAGAGTCTCGCCGCGTCTGCCTATTACTATGCCGTAATCATCGCCGCAGTCAAGCTCAAAAACAATTTCCTCGTCGTCTGCAAAGGTTTTAACGCTGCATTCGGGAAGTCCGAGCCCCTTGACGATTTCCGCTATATAAGAAGCTGTTTTTTCGTACTCGTTTGTCTCCTTCAAAGAAGCCTTTTTCTCCTCTTCGGTCTTTTCTTCTTTTTCGACCTTACGGGTGTTTTCCCTTTTGGCTTCCTTTTTTCTGTCTTCGACCTTTTTGGGAGCCGAAGCGGGTTTTTTGTACGTATTCTTTTCGGAAACGGGTTTTTCCTTTTTCTCGGGAACGTCAACCCAAACCTTTACCTCGGCAGGCTTTCCGCCGAAAATACCGAATGTCTTTTTCTGCGGCATCTGTAAAACTTCTATATTATATACGTCGTCCTCTGTAAGACCGAGCTCCAAAAGGGCGGCGGCTTTAGCGTCCTCTATGGTGGACGCGGATTTTACCGATTCTTTAATCATTTATATACACCATTCTTTTTTAAGATTTCATCTCGGCTATTTTTTTGATATTAGCCTCTTTTGAGCGTCGCTCAACGGTTTCCTCAACCATTAGCTTTGCGAGAACCTTCTGCGGACTGTGGGTTATATTGAGAACCACCATCTGCGCAAAGGAAACAACGGTAGACATAATTACATATATGCCGACAACAGTCGGGAAGAGGAATGCAAAGTAAATCTGCATGGCAGGTGTGAAAAGCATCATGCAACCCATTGTCGGATTTTTTGACATTTCCGGGTTTAATTTTTTCTGACGCATAAGGGAATAAACGCTCATGGCAAGCGACAAAACGCCGGTTATAATCGGTATTGCCCAATAAATGTCAAATACCTTGAAATTCGGAGTGTGCGAAAGGTCAAGTCCGAAAACGGTAAATCTCTGTAAGAATAAATCAACCTTTGATATCATCTCGGGAGTAAGACCGGCAACGGAATTACGAATGTCGCTCCAATGCTGAAGAGCATAAAGCTCTATTCTGAACGAAGCACCCTTTGCCTCCGTCTCGGTGAGCAAGGGCATAACGGCTTCCTTAATTGAAGAGAGCACATCGCCTCTGATATTCAGAACCATTGAGAAGGGGTGATAGTTGACCTGGAAAAGACCGGTCATAACTATAAGCTGTATAATCATCGGCATACAGCCGCCGCCCATGGCGCTAAAGCCCTCGCGGCTGTACAGGTTTTGTGTTTCCTCCTGAATTTTCTGCTGATTGCCCTCGTATTTTTTCTGAATACGTCTGAGTTTCGGCTGAAGCCTTGCCTGCTTAGCCTGAGCCTTTTGCTGCTTTACGGAAGAGGGAAGAAGGCACAGCTTTACTATGATCATAAGGCAAACTATCGAGAGAAGATAGTTGTCCGTCATGGCATAGAACAGGGAAATCACAAAGCCGAAAGGAATTCCGAGAATTTCATATATTTTACTTGTGTTCATTAAATTCCTCCGAAGGGAGTAAAAGCTTAATCAAACTTAGCCCTTTTTCTTATTTCGTTTTTCGGGAACAGGGTCAAGTCCTCCCGGAAACAGAGGATTGCACCTTAAAAGACGCCATACTGCGAGTAAACCGCCGCGAATGATACCGAATCTCTCAATAGCCGTAACGGCATATTGCGAGCAGGTCGGGTAATATCTGCATCTCGGCGGAAAAAGCGGGGAGATCTTACGCTGATAAAATTTTATCATTTTAATTGCAAGCTCTTTCATTTCTTTATGGCTCCCGCTTTTAGGAGTTGTTCTGTCAAGACTTTTTGAATATCGGTACTTTTCAGGTATTTTGTTTTGCCTCGCGCAACAAAAACAAAATCCCAATTTCCGCAAATACTTTCTTCAACAGCCGAATACGCCGCTCTGATTATCCTCTTTGAGCGATTTCTCTGTACGGCGTTGCCGGTCTTTTTGCTTACGGTTATACCTATACGACAAATTCCCGCACGGTTTTTTAATAAATAAATAACCAGTGCAGGATCCGTATAAACCTTTCCTCTGCCGTAGAGGCGTCGGAAATCACAGTTACGATTTAGTGTTACCGTATTTTTCAAAATGCTTACCTTTTAATAAGATAACTGCTTTCTGCCCTTAGCGCGGCGTCTTGCAAGCACTTTTCTGCCGTTTTTGGTGGCCATTCTTTTTCTGAAACCGTGTTCCATCTTGCGATGGCGTTTCTTAGGCTGATAAGTTCTAAGCATTATTTTTTCGCTCCTTTACTCTGAAATAATCTGCGAGAAGTTATTATATACTAAAATCCGGCTTGTTGTCAACTTTTTTTTAATATTTACGGTTCTTCAAAAGCCCTATATATATATACATTTATAATTACTCCATTTATTTTAAGAAAATATTGAAAAAATATTAAAAATGTGCTAATATACATATTGTGCAAATTATTGCCTGTAAGCACCGTAATTTAATTTTGCGGTTTTTATGTGTTAATACTTTAAAAGCACCTAAAATGTTAAAATAATCCGATTGTACCGCTGTAACGGTAAATTTGATATTTTTTTATTTTGTTTTCGGAGTGTGAAAATATGGACTCGTTTTCCGAGATATGGTCCGCAGCGTGCGATTATATGAAAGAAGCACTTAATGTCAGCGACGTTGCCTTTAATTTGTGGATATCTCCGCTTGTTCCGGAGAGCTTTGACGGGCAGACAGCAAAATTCACCTGCCCCACATCATATAAAATACAGATAATCACAACGAGATACGACGGCGTTATAAAAGAAGCCTTGACGGCTGTTATGGGTTTTGACGACATAGAGGTTATTTACCTTTTTAAGCCGCAGGAAACCGATGACGAAAAGGAGCAAAGTGAAGAAAAAAATCACCTGTCCTCGCGTGACAGCACAAGCACGTTTGAAAATTTCATAGTCGGCTCAACAAACAAATTTGCATATGCAACCGCCTTAAATGCCGCAGAGCATCCGGGCGAGGAATACAATCCCCTTTTTATTTACGGCAAGAGCGGACTCGGCAAAACCCATCTTTTAAAGGCAATTAAAAACCGTATGCTCGAAAAAAATCCGTCGGCAAACGTTTTATATACCACGAGTGAAAATTTTACAAACGACCTGATTTATTATCTCGGAAAAAAGAATATGGGCGAATTTCACGACAAATACAGAAATGTCGATGCGCTTTTAATAGACGATATTCAGTTCATAGCAAATAAAAAGAGTACCGAGGAGGAATTTTTCCATACCTTTAATGCTCTTACCGAGGTCAATAAGCAAATTGTTTTGACGTCCGATAATCCTCCGGACGAAATACCCACTCTTCAGGACAGACTCAAAACGCGTTTTAACTGGGGTATGATGGCGGATATAACTCCGCCGGATCTCGAAACGAGAATGGCTATCGTAAAAAGCAAGGCAGACAGCCGCGGTCTTGACCTTCCGAATAACATAGTGGAATTTATAGCCGAGCAGGTAAAATACAATGTTCGTCAGCTTGAGGGTGCGGTAAATAAAATCAACGCTCTCACTCGGCTTGCCGGAAAAGAACCCTCAATAGATATAGCCCGTGACGCCATAAAAGAGGTGCTCAACTTCAATCAGCCCATTTCCGTCACCATAAACAATATCATAAACAATGTCGGAAACACCTTCGGAATATCGCCCGAAAACATAATGTCCGACAAGCGCGATAAAAATATAAAAGACGCAAGGCAGGTTTCAATGTACATAATCCGCGAAATTACCGGAATGAAGCTTGTGGATATAGGAAACGTATTTAACGGTAAAACGCACTCAACCGTAAACCATTCAATTGAGGTTATCGAAGACAGAATGAACGAAAATCCCGTGTTTAAAAAAACGGTTGAGGATATCATTAAAAATATGCAGGAGTTTTAAACAAGTTTTGATTTTAAACATACGGGTTTTGAACAGTTAATTTTTGTCTGTTGATTGAACATTTTTTCAACACGAAAATAACAACAGAGAAAACGTGATTTTTTCTTGTGTATAAACAGTTTCGAGAGTTTTAAACATTTCGTCGCGCACTAATAATGATACTATTTATATATTTTATATATTTTATTTATTTTATTTTGAAAGGAAATCCTTTATGAAATTTGAATGCAACACACATATCCTCTCCGATATATGTTCAAATGTTCAGAGAGCAGTTTCTCAAAAAACATCAATACCGTCTCTTGAGGGAATTATGATAAAAGCCGAGGGAAACACGGTTACTCTCACGGGATATGACCTCGAGGTAGGAATGATAACGTCGACCGACGCCGAGGTAAAAGAAAACGGCAGCATTATATTAAACGCAAAAATTCTCTGCGACATTTTGAGAAACCTTCCCGAGGACAGAGTTTCGTTTGAAGCCGACGAGAGGCTTTCATGTAAAATAAAGAGCGGCGAGGCCGAATTTACTCTTGTGGGAACAAGCTCCGCCGAATATCCGGAGTTGCCATCGGTCAACGGAGGCTTCCCTGTTGTTATCGACAGCGAGATATTAAAGGATATGATAAGAAAAACAATTTTTGCGACAGCCGAAAACGACGCAAAAATAGTACATACGGGCGTCAGATTCGAGATAAGCGAAAATAATATAAGACTTGTTGCGGTTGACGGCTTCCGTCTTGCAATAAGAAACGAGAAAATAGACTATTCCGGCGAAGAAAAGATATTTGTTGTTCCGAAAAAAACACTTAACGAGGTTTTAAAGCTCTCCGCGGGCGAGGACGGAAAAATATCAATGAGCATAGGCAAAAGGCACATAACATTTAAAATAGGCGATTATGATATTGTTTCACGTCTTTTGGACGGAGAATTTTTAAATTACAAAGCTGCTATTTCCGGAAATTCCACGGGAACGGTAAAGGTAAGCGTCAGAAATCTTATAAACAGTATCGAGAGAACGTCACTAATTATAACCGACAGAGCAAAAAGCCCCATCAGATGCATTTTTGATAAGGATATGATTAAAATTTCGAGTGTTACCGTTCTCGGCTCGGCAAACGACAGAGTTCCCGCCGAAATGACCGGCGAAAAGCTTGAGATGGGCTTTAATAACAAATTTTTACTTGACGCGCTCAGAGTTTGCGATACCGACGAAGTAATAATAAAGCTTTCAAGCCCCGTTCATCCCATAATTATAGTTCCGACGGACGGCGACAGCTTCCTCTTCTTAATTTTACCGGTAAGGCTTAAAACAGAATGAAAAAAGTAATTAAATTAAAGGCAAGAATTGCCGAAAAAGAAGTAAAACAGATATTTATAGATACCGACTTTATCCGCCTTGACGCGGCACTTAAGCTTTGTGACGCGGTTGGCTCGGGAGGTATCGCAAAAATGATAATTCAGGACGGCGAGGTCAGAGTTAACGGCGAGGTCTGCGTTCAGAGAGGCAAAAAGCTTCACGGCGGAGACGAATTCAGCTTTGACGGAAAATATTATGAGGTCGTAAAAAAATGACGGTAAAAGAACTTTCGGTCGCGGATTACAGAAATATTGAAAAAATAAATATTACCCCCTCCGAGAGCGTAAACGTCATTTACGGAGAAAACGCTCAGGGAAAAACCAATTTGCTTGAGAGTATATGGCTCTTTACGGGCTGCAAGAGCTTTCGTTCAAAAAGAGACAGGGAGCTTGTGAGGTTTGATGCGTCATACGCAAAAAACGAGATGACCTTTTTCGCAAAGGGACGCGAGCAGTCTGCGGTTATTTTTATAGACAAAAAGCGTACCGCCATGAAAAACGGCGTAACGCTGCGTTCCCCTGCGGAGCTTATAGGCGAGTTTTACGCGGTTATATTTTCTCCGTCTCATCTGTCACTCGTAAAGGACGGGCCGGTTTTCAGAAGAAAATTTCTTGATACGGCTCTGTGCGAGATAAAGCCGTATTACGCCAAGGCACTCGCAAAATACACGCACACACTTTTTCAGAGAAATGCGCTTTTAAAGGACATTCAGTTTCACAGCGAGCTTTATGATACACTTGACGCCTGGGACGATAAGCTTTCGTCTTACGGTGCGGCGGTAATATCGGAGCGAATTAAATACACGGCTCTCTTGAGTGAATTTTCCGCAAAAATATACGACGGACTGTCGGGCGGTAAGGAAAAAATGAGCGTTGAATATACCGACAACGCAAAGGTATATTCGGACGACCCGTATGAAATAAAGGATTTCCTCTTAAACAGACTCAGAGAAACGCGGCGCGACGATATTTACAACAAGATAACGTCGATAGGTCCTCACAGAGATGACCTTGACATTAAAATAGACGGCCTGTCGGCACGCAGCTTCGGCTCACAGGGGCAGCAGCGCTCCTCGGCACTGTCTTTAAAGCTCAGCGAATCGGAAATCATAAAGGAAATAACGGGCGATGAGCCGGTAATACTTCTTGACGACGTGATGAGCGAGCTTGATTTAACAAGGCAGGATTATATTTTGAACAACATAAGCGGAAGGCAGGTTTTTATAACCTGCTGCGACCCGAATACCGTTTTGCGGCTGTGCGAGGGCAAGACCTTCCACATAAAAAACGGCGGAGTGATATAATGTATATTTTGATAAGTCAGGACAAGGCAATTACAACGGACGGAATACTCGGCATATTTGACCTTGACAACACTACCGTGAGCAAAGCTTCGCGCGAATATATAAATTACGCGGAAAAAAGCGGAGAGTGCGAAACGGTGTCGTTCGATTTGCCTAAATCCTTTATAGTAAAGGTAACGGGCGGCAAAAGAAAAGTATATATATCACCGTTTTCAACAAGCACTGTTTTCAAAAGATTAAAGCAAGATTAAAATTTGGTAAATTTTATTCGGATTATGTATAACTGACGGAGGTTTTGTATGTTCAGCGAAAACAACGAAAACATAAACGAGGAAAAGAACGACGAGGTAATGGATACCGTCGTTACCGAGGAATACGGCGCGGAGCAGATTCAGGTATTAAAGGGTCTTGAGGCCGTAAGAAAAAGACCCGGTATGTACATAGGCTCGACGGGACCGAGAGGTCTTCACCACCTTGTATATGAGATTGTCGATAACTCAATAGACGAGGCTCTTGCAGGCTACTGCACTCATATCGAGGTTGAAATACTCCCCGGAAACGTAATTACCGTCAGAGATAACGGACGAGGAATCCCCGTTGACATCAACGAGGAGGAGGGTCTGCCTGCCGTAACGGTGGTTTTAACGGTTCTCCACGCCGGCGGTAAATTCGGCGGCAGCGGCTACAAGGTTTCGGGCGGTCTGCACGGCGTCGGTTCATCGGTAGTTAACGCTCTTTCCGAGTGGTTTGAAATCGAGGTAAGCAGGCAGGGTCACATATATCACCAGCGTTTTGAGCGCGGCGACGTAAAGAGCGACCTTGAAATAATCGGCGATACAAACGAGACGGGTACATTTATTAAATTCAAGGCCGACCCCGAAATATTCACCGAAACTACGGAATATGATTTTGAGACACTTCAAAAGAGACTCAGAGAGCAGGCATTTTTAAATGCCGGACTTTCAATCTCGCTCACGGACAAGCGTGATGAGGACAACATATTAAGCGAGGTATACTGCTATGAGGGCGGTATTCGCAGCTTTGTGGATTACATCAACAAAAGCCGCGGGCTTACCCCTCTTCACGAAGATATAATGCATTTCTCGGTTGTTGACGGCGACCGCAGCGCGGAAGTCGCAATGTCTTACAACGACGGCTACAACGAGATAATATTAAGCTTTGCAAACGATGTCCGCACAATAGACGGCGGTACTCACGAAATGGGCTTTAAAACGGCTCTTACGAGAGTGTTCAACGACTACGGCAAAAAGTTTAATCTCATAAAGGACAGCGACAAAAAGCTCTCCGGCGACGACGTAAGAGAGGGTCTTACCGCGGTCATAAGCGTAAAGCTTACCGAGGCACAGTTTGAGGGTCAGACAAAGGGCAAGCTCGGAAACACCGAGATAACCGGTCTTGTTTCAAAAATGCTCTATGACAAGCTTATGACCTATCTCGAAGAAAATCCCTCTACGGCAAGAACCATACTTAATAAGTCGCTCGACGCTTCAAGGGCGCGCGAGGCGGCAAGAAAGGCGAGGGACAATGCGCGCAGAAAATCTGCGCTTGAGAGCAACTCTCTCCCCGGCAAGCTTGCCGACTGCACCGATAAAAATCCCGAAAATACCGAGCTTTACATCGTCGAGGGAGATTCCGCAGGCGGCTCCGCAAAGGGAGGAAGAGACAGAAACACCCAGGCAATTCTCCCTCTTTGGGGCAAGATGCTCAATGTTGAAAAGGCGAGAGTTGACAAGGTAATAGGCAATGAAAAATTAACGCCCGTAATTTTGGCTCTCGGCACCGGCATAGGCGATGACTTCGACATCACAAAGCTGCGTTATCACAAGATAGTTTTAATGGCGGATGCCGATGTTGACGGCGCGCACATCAGAACTCTTCTTTTGACATTCTTTTTCAGATATATGCGTCCGCTTATAGAGCACGGCTATGTCTATATAGCTCAGCCGCCGCTCTTTAAGGTGTCAAAGGGCAAAAAGCACTTCTACGCTTTCTCCGACGAGGAGCGCGACGAAAAAATAGCGGAGCTCGGCGGCAGCTGCGACGTTCAGAGATATAAGGGTCTCGGTGAGATGGATTCGCAGCAGCTTTGGGAGACCACAATGGACCCGAAATACAGGACTATGCTCAGGGTAAATCTTGAGGACGCCATGGAGGCGGACGAGACCTTCTCCGTTTTAATGGGCGACAAGGTTGAGCCGAGACGTGAATTCATTGAGAAAAACGCGAAATTCGTTCAGAATCTTGATATATAAAAGAGGTAGAATATGAGCACAAACAAAGATACCGGGCATCATTCGGAATACGTGCCGCTTGAGGACCAGAAAATCATAAATGTCGAGATAAACAAGGAAATGAGAAAATCCTTCCTCGATTACTCAATGTCGGTAATAGTATCACGTGCGCTCCCCGATGTACGCGACGGCTTAAAGCCCGTTCACAGAAGAATTTTATATACTATGTATGAAAACGGTCTGTATCCCGAAAAGGCATACAGAAAGTGCGCCGACACGGTAGGCTCCGTGCTCGGTCGCTATCATCCGCACGGCGACGCGTCGGTATACGACGCCATGGTTCGTCTCGCACAGGATTTCTCAATGAGGTATCCTCTTGTTGACGGTCACGGAAACTTCGGTTCGGTGGACGGTGACCCGCCTGCCGCTTACCGTTATACGGAGTCGAGAATGAGCAAAATTTCCATGGAAATGCTCACAAATCTCGACAAGGACACCGTGGATATGATGCGAAACTACGACGATCGCTTGAATGAGCCGGTGGTTTTGCCGTCACGCTTCCCGAACCTTCTTGTAAACGGCTCTACGGGTATCGCCGTAGGTATGGCCACAAATATTCCGCCGCACAATATGCGCGAGGTAATAGACGGCATTTGCTGTCTTATAGATAATCCCGACGCCACGCTTGAGGATATTATGGAGCACATAAAGGGCCCCGATTTTCCGACGGCCGGCATCATAATGGGCAGAGCAGGCATACGCGCCGCTTATGCAACGGGCAGAGGCAAGGTAACACTCAGAGCGCGCGCCGAAATTGTCGAAAACGAAAAGAACGGCAGATTTAAAATTGTCGTTACGGAGCTGCCGTATCAGGTAAACAAGGCACGGCTTATCGAGAGCATCGCGGAGCTTGTCAAGGATAAGAGAATAGAGGGCATTTCCGACATCAACGACTATTCCTCCGACCGCGCGGGCATGAGAATGGAAATAGACCTTAAAAGGGACGCAAATCCGCAGGTCATTTTAAATCAGCTCTATTCGTATACTCAGCTTCAGATTTCCTACGGTATAATTCAGCTTGCCATAGTTGACGGCGAGCCGAAAATCCTCACGTTAAAGCAGATTCTCGAAAAGTATATAGATTTCCAGAAGGAAGTCATCATAAGAAGAACCAAATTCGACCTCAAAAAAGCACTCGAAAGAGAGCATATTTTGGAGGGTCTTGCGCGCGCAATCGATATAGTTGATGAGATTATAGCAACAATTCGCGCTTGTAAGGGCGGTCAGGCAGAGGCAAAGGCCGCGATTATGGAGAAGTTCGATTTCGACGACGTTCAGGCAGCCGCCATTGTCGCTTTCAGACTCGGACAGCTCGCAGGACTCGAAATTCAGAAGATCCACAACGAGATGGAGGAGCTTCAGTCAAAAATTAACTATTTCAATGAGATACTCTCCTCCGATGAAAAGGTGCTCTCGATTGTAAAGGACGAATTGTCGGCAATCGGCAACAAATTCGGCGATGACAGAAGAACCGAAATCGTAAATGTCAGCGGCGAGGTCGATATAGAGGACCTTATCCCCAATGAAAATTGTGTGTTTACTCTTACCACTCTCGGCTATATCAAGCGTCAGAGCGTCGATACATATCAGACGCAGCACCGCGGCGGCAGAGGCGTAAAGGGTATGACAAGGCGCGAGGAGGACGTTGCCGAGACTATGTTCACCTGCTCCACGCACGACTATATAATGTTCTTTACGTCGGAGGGCAAGGTTTACAGGCTGAAGGGCTACGAAATCCCCGAGGGCAGCCGTAATTCAAAGGGAATGAACATTGTCAATATTCTTCCCCTCGGCGCGGATGAAAAGGTCACCGCCATGATAAGAGTTCCCGAATTCGGTACGGAAAAGCTCTATCTCTGTATGCTCACCAAAAACGGCGTTATCAAGCGTACCGAGCTTGACGCATATAAGAACGTCCGCAAAAACGGTATATTCGCGATAAATCTCGACGAGGGCGACGAATTGAGATTTGTAAAGCTCACCGACGGCGAAAAGCAGATACTCATAGCTACAAGAAAGGGTATGTGCATAAGCTTTAACGAAAATGACGCACGTTGCATAGGCAGAACCGCAAGAGGCGTTAAGGCTATAACTCTCTCCGAGGGAGACGAGATTGCCGGTATGTGTGTTCCCGAGGAAAACAAAAAGGTACTCACCGTTTCCGAAACCGGCTTCGGCAGACGCTCCGAATTTGACAATTACCGTGTTCAGTCGCGCGGCGGCAAGGGCCTTATCAACTATCACACCGAGACCTACGGTGATGTTGCGGCAGTTGCAATGGTCGGTGAGGATGAGGACGTAATTATGATTTCGTCCGACGGTATCATAATAAGAATCCCGGCTAAGGATATCAGCGTTTTTGCACGTCCGTCAAAGGGCGTCCGCGTTATGAAGACAAACGAGGGTGAAAAGGTTGCCACGCTTTCAATAACCGAGCATGAAACCGAGGATGAAAGCTCCGAGTCCGACGCGGAGAACGACGGCGAAGTCCCCGTGACGAACGAAAATGCCGAGGGCGAAAAGGCGGCAGAAGCAGACGAAAGCAAAGAAAATCCGACGGAAATCGGGTAATTCCGCAAAAAGTTATAATTTTATTAACATTTCATTTACTTTTACAATATATAATTACAGAGTAATTCGGTAGGTGCTTTTTATCTGCCGAAAACCTCTGTTATGAAAAAAGGAAATTGCTATGAACTATAACAACAACGGATATTACGGCGGCAATTATCCACCGCCCGGCGGAAATTATCCGCCTCCACCGCCGTATAATTGGCAGTATGACCCACTCGCACAGGAGAAAAAGAGGGAAAAGAAAAATATTTCCCGCATAAGCATTACCGTGGGACTTGCGGTTATCGGCTTTACGCTTTTAAGTATGGTTTTAGGCGTGCTTTTGCGCGCAATACCGGGCTTTTTGTCGGAATATAAGGGCAACGCGTCCTTCAGCATATATTTTGATATGGTATATTCCGTTTTTATAATAGGCGTGCCGTTTTTCGCGGCAATGTCATATTTAAAATCCAAGGGCGCTCTGCCCGCGGTTTTGCCGCTCGGAACAGCCAAAAACACACCCGTGTTTTTCCTGCTTGTTTTTTCGGGCCTTATGGCGTGCATAGCCGGCAGCTATGCGTCGAGCATTTTCGGAAGTATCTTTCAAAACCTCTTCGGCATAGAATTTACCATGGCGGAGGACGGCATAAAGCTGACAACGGCGTCCGTTATATTGCCGTATATCGTAAAGACCGCTGTTTTGCCGGCTCTCATAGAGGAGTTCGCAATGCGCGGCGTAGTTATGCAGTCGCTTCGCAAATACGGCGATTGGTTCGCGATTATTATGTCGTCGCTTGTCTTTGCGCTTTTGCACGGCAATATGGTTCAAATTCCGTTCGCCTTTATCGCAGGTATTGCCATAGGCTATGCCGTTACGGTAACGGGCAGTATGTGGACGGGCGTTTTGATACATTTTCTCAACAATCTTGCGTCGATAGTTATGCAGATAGGCATTGATAATTGCTCCGAAACCGTGTCGTCTGTAATTACGATGTCCGTTGTCTTTGTGATAATGATAATCGGCATCATATGCGCCGCGATATATTTCAAAAATTATTCACACGCTTATCCGCTGAAAAACGGCGAGAGTCTCGTCCTCTCATGGAATGAAAAAACGAGAGCCTTTGTGGTGACGGCACCCATGATAATAGCGATTTGTCTGCTCTTGTGGGAAACTGCCATGTATATTGAGTTCTGATATGGATAAAAATGATTTTATGCGTCTTGCCCTGCTCGAAGCCGAAAAGGCGTTTCTTGACGGCGAGGTGCCCGTCGGCGCGGTCATAGTAAGAGACGGCGAGGTTATTTCAACGGGCAGAAACCGCCGCGAAAAGGGAAAAAACGCCCTGTGCCACGCAGAAATCGAGGCGATTGACGGTGCCTGCCGTGCGCTTTCGGGCTGGAGACTTCCGAGATGTGAAATGTATGTCACACTTGAGCCGTGCCCCATGTGCGCCGGTGCGATTATAAATTCAAGAATCGAAAAAGTGACCTTCGGCGCATACGATGAAAAAAACGGCGCCGCAGGGTCAAAAATAAATTTGTTTGAGGTTCCGTTCACGTTCCGTACCGAATATGAGGGCGGCGTGATGGAGGAAGCTTGCAGGAGAATGCTCTCGGACTTCTTTTTGAAGCTTCGGGAAAAAAGAAAAGAGGAAAAACAATGAGCGAAGGTTGCACACATGACTGTTCTACCTGCGGTGAGAGCTGCAGCGAGAGAAAAGCAGAGGATATGAAGCTTCGTCAAAACGATTACAGCAATATAAAAAAGGTTATAGCGGTAGTCAGCGGCAAGGGCGGCGTAGGCAAGAGCCTTGTGACATCACTTCTTGCCTCGGCTTCACAGGCGAGGGGCTTTGAGACGGCGGTTATGGACGCCGACGTCACAGGTCCGTCAATCCCCAAGGCATTCGGTATACACGAGCGCGCCATGGGCAGCGACGAGGGAATGTTCCCGGTCGAGAGCAAGACGGGAATAAAGATAATGAGCATAAATCTGCTGCTCGAAAAGGAGGACGCTCCCGTAGTATGGCGCGGACCCGTCATTTCGGGCGTTATAAATCAGTTCTGGCAGGAGGTTCTCTGGGGCGACGTTGACTATATGTTCGTCGATATGCCACCCGGCACGGGCGACGTTCCGTTGACGGTATTCCAAAGCCTTCCGGTTGACGGTATTATAATTGTCACCACTCCGCAGGACCTTGTCACAATGATAGTAAAAAAGGCATACAATATGGCAAAAATGATGAATGTTCCGATAATCGGACTCGTCGAAAATATGAGCTATTTTGAGTGCCCCGACTGCAAAAAGAAATACAATATATTCGGCGAGAGCAAAATAGACGAGGTGGCAAAGGAACTCGGCGTTCCGGTGCTTGCCCGTCTGCCGATAGACCCCAAAACCGCTTCACTTGTGGATAAGGGCGCGGTGGAGCTCTGCGACGACAAGGCGATAGCTCCCATAATCGACAAGCTTCCGAAATAAACGGCAAAATACTGTATTCTTTGCCGAAATGCGACGCTTTGTCCGGACATAAGACAACATTTACAAAAACACCCGTACTCTTTGCGGGTGTTTTTTCAATATTAAGTATTGAACTATGATTGTATTAGATGTTATAATAATACTAACTATAATGGGAGGTAATATCAGTATGGCAACAGATGAGAAATTTGCAAAAGAGGGCCTGACCTTTGATGACGTTTTGCTTATCCCGGCCGAGAGCGACGTGCTCCCCAAGGATATTGACGTTTCAACCCGCCTTTCAAAGAACATAACGCTCAACACGCCGGTATTAACGGCGGCCATGGACACCGTAACCGAAACGAGAATGGCAATAGCCATAGCGCGTGAGGGCGGCATAGGCATAATTCACAAGAATATGTCCATTGAGGCTCAAAAGAGTGAGGTGGACAAGGTTAAGAGAAGTGAGAACGGAGTTATAGTAAATCCGTTTTTCCTGCATCCGCAGAACACGGTAAAGGAAGCGGACGAGCTTATGCACCGTTACAGAATTTCGGGTGTTCCCATCTGTGACGACAGCGGCAAGCTTGTAGGCATACTCACAAACCGCGATATGCGTTTTATGTCCGACTATAATGTGGAGATTGCAGGCGTTATGACGAAAGACCATCTCGTCACCTCTCACATCGGAACAACGCTTGACGAGGCAAAGCAGATTTTGATGCGCCACAAGATAGAAAAGCTCCCGCTTGTAGATGAAAACGGCTACTTAAAGGGACTTATCACCATTAAGGATATTGAAAAGAGCGTTCAGTACCCGAATTCCGCAAGGGATTCTCGCGGCAGACTTCTCTGCGGTGCGGCTCTCGGTGCCACAAGCGACGTTCTTGACCGCGCTGCGGCTCTTGCCGAAGCCGGCGTTGACGTTCTCACGCTTGACTCGGCTCACGGCCACAGCCATAACATATTGAAATCCGTCGCCAAGGTAAAGGCGGCTTTCCCGAATATCACGCTTATTGCCGGTAACGTAGCTACGGCAGAGGGCACAAAGGCACTTATCGACGCCGGCGCAGACTGCGTCAAAGTAGGTATAGGCCCCGGCTCAATATGCACAACGCGCGTAGTCGCCGGTATCGGCGTTCCGCAGATAACGGCAATCTATGACAGCGCAAACGAGGCTTCAAAGCACGGCATTTCAATAATTGCCGACGGCGGCATCAAGTATTCGGGCGAAATAGTCAAGGCTATCGCCGCAGGTGCTTCGGCGGTTATGGTAGGCTCGCTTGTCGCAGGCTGTGAGGAGTCCCCCGGAGACAGCGAAATTTATCAGGGCAGACGATTCAAGGTTTACCGCGGAATGGGCAGTATAGCCGCCATGAACAACGGCTCTAAGGACAGATATTTCCAGGAGGACAACAAGAAGCTTGTTCCCGAGGGAATTGAGGGCAGAGTTCCTTATAAGGGAACACTCTCCGACACTATCTTCCAGATGATGGGCGGTCTTAAATCCGGTATGGGTTACTGCGGCTGCAAAAATATAACCGAGCTTCAGACTAAGACGAAGTTCATAAGAATAACCAACGCAGGTCTTAAAGAGAGCCATCCGCACGATGTATTCATAACAAAAGAGGCACCCAACTATTCCGTTAATTTATAATTCGCAAGCAGCGTGAAATAAAAAAATAAGGAGAAAAAAATGTACGCAGATATGATGGATACGATAGGCTTCGTATCAAAGTATGATGAAGAAGTGGGCAAGGCTATGAATTTGGAGCTTGCCCGTCAGCAGAGAAACATAGAGCTTATAGCGAGCGAAAACATCGTTTCGCCGGCAGTTATGGCGGCTATGGGCAGCGTTCTTACAAACAAGTACGCCGAGGGCTATCCCGGCAAGCGCTACTACGGCGGCTGCGAGGATGTTGATATAGTGGAAAACATCGCGCGCGACAGAGCTAAGAAGCTTTTCGGTGCCAAATTCGCAAATGTTCAGCCTCATTCGGGTGCTCAGGCGAATATAGCTGTATACTTTGCTCTTCTTAATCCCGGCGATACCGTAATGGGTATGAATCTTGCCGAGGGCGGCCATCTCACACACGGCTCACCCGTAAATCTGTCCGGTAAATATTTCAACTTCGTCCCCTACGGAATTAACGAAGAGGGCTATATCGATTACGACGAGCTTGAGCAGAAGGCTCTTTCCTGCAAGCCGAAGATGATCGTTGCCGGAGCTTCCGCTTATCCGCGCATCATCGACTTCAAGAGAATTTCCGAAATAGCCAAAAAGGTCGGCGCATATCTTATGGTGGATATGGCTCACATAGCGGGACTTGTTGCCGCCGGACTTCATCCGTCACCCGTCCCGTATGCTGATGTTGTTACGACTACAACCCACAAAACTCTCCGCGGCCCGCGCGGCGGTATGATTCTCTGCAACGACGAGGAGATAGCAAAGGCCGTAAACAAGGCAATATTCCCCGGCACGCAGGGCGGCCCGCTCATGCACATAATCGCAGGCAAGGCTGTTTGCTTCGGCGAGGCTTTAAAGCCGGAATTCAAGGAGTATCAGCAAAAAGTTCTCGACAACTGCAAGGCTCTCGCAAACGGTTTTACAAAATACGGTGTAGATTTGGTTTCGGGCGGCAGCGACAATCACCTTTTACTTCTTGACCTTCGCTCGCTTCACATAACGGGCAAGGAGCTTGAGCACAGACTTGACGAGGTTTACATCACCGCCAACAAGAATGCCATCCCCAACGACCCCGAAAAGCCGTTTGTAACAAGCGGTATCAGAGTCGGTACTCCGGCAGTCACCACACGCGGTCTTGACGAAGCGGATATGGAAAAAATTGCCGAGTATATATATCTTTGCGCCACCGATTTTGAGGGTAAAGCAGACTTCATCAGAGAGGGCGTAAACGATATTTGTGCGCGCCATCCCCTTTACAGATAATTTTTAACTAAATGAAGAACGGGGGAAGGCTTAACGCCGTCTGAGGATGAGAGACGTCATAATCGCAAGCGCAAACCGCAAATCCGCGGAGCATATAAAGAGCATTCTCCAGCGGGATTTGCTCTTTGTTTCGGAAATATATCAGTCCGGCGCGGAGGTGCTCTCTTACGCGAGCATCAGACCGGACGCGGTAGTTGTGTGCGGACGTCTGTCCGACGGCTTACCGGCCGTCTCTCTTGCGGAAACGCTTCCCCCCGGCTTCGACGTTGTGCATTTGGTGTCGTCCTCGGACGCATATCAGGGCTTCGTGAGCAATATGGTGGAGCTTACCATGCCGCTTGACAGGGTTGAGTTTGTATCTGTCGTGCGGACGCTTACTCAGCTTTCGAGTGATATTACATCACGCAAAAAAACACGCTCCGTCGAGGAAAACGACCTTTTGACGCTGGCAAAACGACGCCTTTGCGAAAATTACGGTATCTCGGAGCGCGAGGCACACAGGAAAATTCAGAAAATGAGTATGGAGCAGGGCGTCCGCCTTATGGACGTCGCAAGAAAAATTCTCGAAGAAGATTAGTTAGGACGAGGTGGTTTCTTTGAAATTCACAAAAATGCAGGGCGCAGGAAACGATTATATATACGTAAACTGCTTTGAGGAAAAGGTTTCCGACCCCGAGAGCACGGCTGTAAAGGTCAGCGACAGGCACTTCGGAATAGGCTCGGACGGGCTTGTTTTGATAGAGCCGAGCGACAAAGCCGATTTTAAAATGGATATATACAATGCCGACGGTTCAAGGGCGAAAATGTGCGGCAACGCGACAAGATGCGTTGCAAAATACGTGTGTGACCGCGGCCTTACAAATAAGGATGAAATTTCGCTTGAAACGCTCAGCGGAATTAAATATATAAAAGTTTTCAAGGGCGACGACGGCAAGGTGAAAAGTGCCAGAGTCGATATGGGAGCACCCGTTCTTTCCGGAAAAAAAATCCCCACGCTGTTTGACGGCGACAAGGTTGTGGGCGAGACGCTGCACCTCGGCGGCGAATTGGGCGATAAAATCGTTACGTGCGTTTCAATGGGCAATCCGCATTGCATTACCTATGTGGACGACGTAAAAACGCTTGACCTCGCAAAAATAGGTCCTGTTTTTGAAAACAACGAGATGTTCCCCGACAGGGTGAACACCGAATTTATACATATAATAAGCGAAACCGAATTTGATATGCGTGTATGGGAGCGCGGCTCGGGCGAAACACTTGCCTGCGGAACCGGAGCGTGCGCCTCCGCCGTGGCAAGCGTGCTGAACGGCTACTGCCTCAGAAATACCGACATCAAGGTAAATCTCATAGGCGGCACGCTCTATATAAATTGGACAAATGACGGCAATGTGCTGATGACCGGCCCGGCTGCCGAAGTCTGCACGGGCGAAATAGACGTGTAATTTAATTTGTTACGGAGGACAAAATGAATATTAACGAAAACTTCCTTAAAATCGAAAGCAGCTATCTTTTTTCAAATATCGCAAAAAAGGTAAAGGCTTACACAAAGGCAAATCCCGATAAGGAGATTATAAGACTCGGCATCGGCGACGTAACAAGACCGCTTGCACCTGCCTGCATCGAGGCTATGCACAAGGCTGTTGACGAAATGGCCGACGAAAAGACGTTCCGCGGCTATCCGCCGGAGTACGGCTACGATTTCCTTTTGAACGCGATAAACGAAAACGACTACCGTTCTCGCGGCATTGAGCTTGACAATTCCGAAATATTCGTGTCGGACGGCGCAAAGAGCGACACGGGCAACATAGGCGACATCTTTTCGCTTGACAACAAGGTTGCGATTTGCGACCCCGTTTACCCCGTATATGTCGATACAAACGTAATGTCGGGCCGTTCGGGCGAAAAGGACGAAAACGGCAAGTGGTCAAATATTTACTATATGCCCTGCACCGCTGAAAACAACTTCCTGCCGCACATTCCGACGCAGCACGTAGATATTATATATCTCTGCTTCCCCAACAATCCCACGGGTATGCCCATTAAAAAGGAAGAGCTTAAAAAGTGGGTCGATTACGCAAACCGCGAGGGTGCGGTTATTCTCTACGACGCGGCATACGAAGCGTTTATAACCGAGGATGATGTTCCCCATTCGATTTATGAAATAGAGGGTGCAAAGACCTGCGCCATTGAATTCAAGAGCTTTTCAAAAACCGCAGGCTTTACGGGCGTGCGCTGCGGCTACACCGTAGTTCCCCACGACCTCAAGTTCGGCGGAACGGAGCTCAACGGTATGTGGGCGCGCCGTCAGGCAACAAAGTTCAACGGCGTTTCGTACATCACCCAAAGAGCCGCAGAGGCCGTTTATTCGGACGAGGGCAAAAAGCAGATTAAAGAAATAATCGAATATTACCGTAAAAATGCAAAGATTATATATAACGGACTTCGCGACTGCGGCTTTACCGTTTACGGTGCGGTGGATTCACCGTATGTATGGCTCAAAACTCCCGACAATATGAAGAGCTGGGATTTCTTTGACCTTCTTCTCGAAAAGCTCCAGGTAGTCGGCACTCCCGGCGAGGGCTTCGGCCCCGCAGGCGAGGGTTACTTCCGTCTTACCGCGTTCGGAACAACCGAGAACACCGAAAAGGCGGTTGCCAGAATTAAAAATTATTTTGCGAAGTAATTAACTTCGCTCTGTTCCGTAAAACTCCGAAAGCCATACGCCGTATTATGTCGGCAACAGGGCTTTTCGGAAACCCGTCAAAATATATGCATATCGAAAGGCTATGGGAATAACTATGAAGGATGTTTACGAAAGTCCCCTTAATTCGCGCTATGCGAGCAAAGAGATGAAATACCTTTTCTCTCCTGATTACAAGTTCAAAACGTGGAGGAGGCTCTGGATAGCTCTCGCCGAGAGCGAAAAGGAACTCGGGCTCAACATAACCGACGAGCAGATCGCAGAGCTTAAGGCACACGCGGACGATATAAATTACGACGTTGCCGAGGCGCGCGAAAAAGAAGTTCGCCACGACGTTATGTCGCACGTTTACGCTTACGGCGTTCAGTGCCCCAAGGCGGCGGGAATAATTCACCTCGGCGCAACCTCCTGCTATGTAGGTGACAATACGGACGTAATAACCATGACCGAGGGCTTAAAGCTGCTCAGAAAAAAGCTTGTCAATTTGATAGCAAAGCTTTCGTCCTTTGCCGACGAATACAAGAGTATGCCGTGCCTTGCGTTTACTCATTTCCAGCCGGCACAGCCCACCACGGTGGGTAAACGCGCTACTCTTTGGGCGCAGGACGTTTTAATGGACTTGACGGCACTTGAATTTCAGCTTTCGCAGATGAAGCTTCTCGGCTCAAAGGGTACTACTGGAACTCAGGCAAGCTTTGTTGACCTGTTTGACGGCGACGATGAAAAAATCAAGGCTCTCGACAAAAAGATAGCCGAGAAAATGGGCTTTTCGTCCTGCTTCAGCGTTTCGGGTCAGACCTATTCGAGAAAGCTTGATTCGCAGGTTCTCTTTGTGCTCAGCGGAATAGCTCAGTCCGCGTCTAAATTCTCAAACGATTTGAGACTTTTACAGCATATGAAGGAAATAGAAGAGCCGTTTGAAAAAAAACAGATAGGCTCATCGGCAATGGCGTATAAGCGCAATCCCATGAGAAGCGAGAGAATCACGTCTCTTTCGCGCTACGTTATGGCAGATGTCATAAACCCGTCGGTTACGGCCGGCACGCAGTGGCTTGAGAGATCTCTTGACGACTCGGCAAACAAGCGAATAAGCATAGCCGAGGGCTTCCTTGCGACAGACGCTATTTTGGAGCTTTACATCAACATTGTCAGCGGACTCGTCGTATATCCCAAGATGATAGAAAAGCATTTGAACGATGAGCTTCCGTTTATGGCTACGGAAAATATCCTTATGGAAGCGGTCAAAAAGGGCGGCAACCGCCAGACTCTCCATGAGGAAATTCGCCGTCACTCAATGGCGGCAGGTGCGGTGGTAAAGGTTGAAGGCAAGCCCAACGACTTGGTTGAAAGAATTGCTGCCGACCCGATGTTCTCGCTCACGATTGACGAAATCAAGGCACAGTTAAAGCCCGAAAACTTCATCGGCAGAGCACCGCAGCAGGTAACGGAATTTATCGAGGGCGACGTAAAGCCGGTTCTCGAAAAATACAAGGACCTTTTGGGACTTGAGGTTGAAATTAAGGTCTGACATAAGTTGTAAGCGGGAGAAAGTAAAATACTTTCACAAGGGTGATTTTAGATGGATTACAGAGGACAGCATTGTCCCATATGCGGTAAGGAGTTTTGCGACGGCGACGATATAGTCGTCTGTCCGGAGTGCGGAACGCCGTACCACAGAGAATGCTATAAGACCGCAGGGCACTGCGTAAACGAAGAGCGACACGGCGAGAGCTTCGAGTGGAAGCCGGAGACTGCGCCCCATGCGGAAGAAAAGACCCCGAATGCCGGTCAAAATACAAACGATGACGGTCACAAGGTGGTTTTTTGCCCGGTGTGCGGCAGAGAGAATCCGGCGGAGGAGCCGAACTGCCTTAATTGCGGAGCAAGGCTCTATAACAATCAAAACGGCGGCAAGGCGTTTATTCCGCCCGTTGAGCTTCCGAATATGGATAAACAGCCGTTCGGCAAGGTAGTTAATATTTCGCCCATGGATATGCTCGGCAGAAATACCGTAGGCGACACAGCCGAATTTATAGGTGTGAACGCACAATCCTATATCCCAAAGTTCTATAAAATGCAGCAGGAAAAAAAGAAGCTGTCGTGGAACTGGGCGGCGTTCTTCTTTGCGCCGTATTGGTTTTTCTACCGCAAAATGCAAAATATCGGCTGTATATTTATTGCGGTTTTGCTCGTCATATCGGGTGCGTGCACCACAAAGTCGGTTATGGCGGCAAGCAGCAATGTTATGCAGGTCTATGAAAATTACACAAACGGCAAGGCCTCTGCCGAGGATATGATGAAAGCGTATGAGGAGTACGAAAAGCTCCCCGCAAACATTATTTCGAATGTCCTTGTGCTGCTCGTTCATGCGGCGGCGGGACTTTGCGCCAATTATCTTTACGCCAAAAAGGCAGAAAAAGGCGTCTATGAAATACGAAAGCTCAGTCAAAATCCCGAGCAGTACCGCATTTCACTCTTTAGGAGCGGCGGAGTATCGTTCTTTTGGCTTATGGCGTCCGTGCTTCTTTCTTTTGCCTGTACAAATGCGCTGTCAATAGTCCTTGCACGGTTTTTAATGTAAAAACAATCGCATATCCAATAAAAACAGGAGATGAGATATTATGAAAAAGATAACAAAAGCCGTAATTCCCGCGGCAGGTCTCGGCACAAGGGTTTTGCCGGCGTCAAAGTCGGTGCCTAAGGAAATGCTCAACATTGTTGACAAGCCCGCGATACAGTATATCGTTGAAGAGGCAGCTGCGGCAGGAATCACCGATATTCTTATAATTACAAACCGCGGCAAGGGTGCTATCGAGGACCATTTCGACCACTCATTTGAGCTTGAAAAAAACCTTGAGGGCAACGCGGCAAAGCGTGACCTCTACGAGAGCGTGCTTGCGTGCTCAGACATCGCCGATATTTATTTTAAACGTCAGAAGGAGACTAAGGGCCTTGCGGACGCTATATATCGCGCCAAGAGCTTTGTCGGCGACGAGCCGTTTGCGATTCTCTACGGTGATGATGTTATCGACGCAGAGTATCCCGTTACAAAACAGCTTACCGACGTTTACGAAAAGTTCGGTAACGGCGTTGTAGGTGTGCAGGAGGTTCCGCGTGAGGACGTTCCGAAATACTGCACCCTCGACGTAACTCCGCTTGAAAAGAACGTTATGCAGGTTCACGATATGCTTGAAAAGCCGTCGCTTTCCGAGATTATGTCCTGCTATTCGATTCTCGGCAGAGTCGTGATGCCGCCCGAAATATTCGGAATAATCGAAAACACGCCGCCCGTAAACGGCGAGGTCGGCTTTACGGCGGCTATGAATACGCTTGCAAAGCAGGGCAGACTCAACGCCGTTGATTTTATCGGCAATCGCTTTGATATGGGCAACAAGCTCGGCATACTCAAGGCGAATTGCGAAATGGGCTTGCGTCACCCCGAGCTCAAGGATGATTTCAAGGCATATTTAAAGGAACTCGTTTCAAAGCTTTGAGAAATCCCGATAGGCTTTGAAAAGTGCCTATGAAGCATTGAGGAAAAATCGGCGTGAAAGCGAATCGGTATAAAAAAACAGGGCACCTTTTTGGTGTCCTGTTTTTTTAATTTCTCTCAATTAAGCTTCCCTATACGATTTCCCTTGAAAAAAAGGCTTTTCGGTTCAAGGGTGATTCCTTACGGCATTTACTATGGGAGAATGTTTAGAAGTCTGTTTTTCGGACAAAATCATTCCGTTACCACACGCACGTATTCAGTGCCGTAATACTTCATAATTTCAACCGTACTCTCATTTATAATCTCGCCGCTTATAACCACGGGGATAGCCGGCGGACAGGCGACGGCAGGCGATGCGGCGACTCTTCCGACGCTGTTTTCGACAGGTATTGATTCGCTGCTGCAAAAAACCGCTTGCCGCACGGAAAGCCTCTTTTCGGGGAGCGCAAACACGGGTAAAGCCGTTTTCGGCGCAACCGATTTGTTGCCGTTCGTTTTATCGTGAGAGACAAAGGCCCTTTTGACAGCTTCAAGATCTCCGTCGGAATTTTCCGGTGTTACCATCATAACGACGAAGTCTCTGTCGCAGAACTCACATTCGGCGTTGTTTTTTCTGAGATTTTCGGCAAGCTCAAATCCGCTTTTTCCCGAGGACGATGTATTGACGGTTATTTTGAGCGGCTCATCTCCGCAAAGACGATAACCGTTTTCCTCCAAGAAATTTTTTACATCGCGCACCTTTTTTACTGTATCAAAGAGCCTTTCGCGGTAACCGTTTTCAAGGTATCGGTTCGCAAGGTCAAGCGACTGCAATATGAGATATGACGGACTTGTTGAGCCAAAAACGGCCATTGCCGTCTTGGCGTCCGACGAAAAATCCTTAATTTCGTTCTTTGAAAAGTGCAGATATCCGCCTCCCGTTAAAACGGGCAGCGTCTTGTGCGCGGAATCACAGCAAATATCCGCTCCGAGCTCCATAGGGTGGCTTTTCTCACGTAAAAAGTGAAGATACGCGCCGTGTGCATTGTCGCACAAAAGCGGCACACCGTAGGAATGTGCAATTTGTGAGAGCGCGGCAATATCCGCCGTGTTGCCGAGATAATCGGGACTTGTAATGTATACTGCGGCAGGCTTAACTTTTTGCTTTGACAGCGTTTCTTTCAAATCCTCCGCTGAAATCTTGCAGCTGCAAAGCGATAAATTGTCTTTTGATGTGAGCCAAACAACATCGGCGTCAAGCTCCGCCGAAGCATAAACAAACGCTCTGTGAACATTGCGTGCGGCTACAAAAACCGGTCTTTCGCTTTTATTTTCACGGTTTATCGCGGCGAGATACAGCATAGCCTTAATCGAGAGCGTCGAGCCCTCACACGAATAAACAGTCCTTTTTGTGTCAAACAGATTTGATGCGTTTTTTTCGCTCTCCGCTATGATACCGTCCGCCTCAAAAAGCGAATCTGCACCGCATATTTCCGTTATATCACGCGATTCTGCACCCAAAAATATACGGCCCTTATGCCCCGGCATATGAAGCCGCGCACCGTTTTTTGCAATATAATCCGAAACAAAATCGTAAATCGGCGTTTTCACAGCATCACCTGCTTATTTAAGGTTTTCGGCGTCCTCTGCCACCTTGAGCATGATTGCGCACTCTATTCTTTTGCGGAAGAGGTCACAGCCGTAGTCATATACGCCCTCGATTTTACCCGTGGCATGATATGCGTTTGCCGCACATCCGCCGGAGCACCAGAGCTTAGCCCAGCAATCGGTACACTCTTTTCGCGCATATACATTGCAGCTTCTGAACTCGTCCTGGATTTTTGTGTTGGTAACGCCGTCCCAAATATTACCGAGCAGGAATTTTTCCTCGCCGACAAACTGATGACACGGATATAAATCGCCCCACGGAGTTACAGCCATATATTCCGTTCCCGAACCGCAACCCGAGATGCGCTTATATATACACGGGCCGCCCGTCAAATCTATCATATAGTGATAAAACGTAAAGGGCTTACCTTTTCTTTTTCTCTCAAGCATTTCTTCTGCGAGAAGCTCGTACTGCTTCATAACAATCGGCTTGTCCTCTTCCGTCAGAGCCGACGGATCGGTGGGAGCGCAGACGACGGGCTCCATACTGAGCTCCGTGAAGCCGAGCGCGAGCATTGCGTCAATATCCTTCAGGAAATCGGGATTTGAATGTGTAAACGTGCCGCGCATATAGTAATTCTTGTTTCCGCGGCGGCGTACAAGCTCTTGAAATTTCGGCACAACTCTGTCGAAGCTGCCGTTGCCTGCATAGTCAACGCGCCATTTATCGTGAATTTCTTTTCTGCCGTCGAGGCTCAAAACCACATTGTGCATCTCACGGTTTGCAAAATCTATAACGTCGTCGTCTATAAGCATACCGTTTGTCGTAAGAGTAAAGCGGAAATTTTTGCCGTGCTCCTTTTCTATGCTGCGGGCATATTCAACGAGCTTTTTAACCGTGTCCCAATTCATAAGCGGCTCTCCGCCGAAGAAATCGACTTCAAGATTGCGTCGCGAACCCGAGTTTTCTATAAGGAAGTCGAGCGCGCGCTTACCCGTTTCAAAACTCATTACGGCTCTGTCACCGTGATACTTACCCTGGCTCGCAAAGCAATATGAGCAGTTGAGGTTGCAGGTGTGAGCAACGTGCAGACAAAGCGCCTTAATAACATTACCGGAACGCTCCTTAAAGGTCGTGGCAAGATTTTTAAAGCTGTCCTCTGTGAAGAGCTTGCCGTTTTTTTCAAGAGATTCAACGTCGTCGATGCACAGAAGCACGTCATCTCTCGTGACGTCGGGTCTGTCGCCGTATTTTTTCATCACGGCATTGACAATCTCCTCACGCGACGCGGTTTTATACATTGCGATTATGTCGTAAGCGACATCGTCCACCGAATGCACCGAGCCGGAGCAGGTGTCTAAAACTATATTATATCCGTTTAATTTATACTGATGTACCATTTTTACCTCCGTTAGGTCAGAACACAAAAAATGCCGCCCGAACACGGACGGCACCCGAAATACCGACAGAATTACTTGTCAGCCTTTTCGCACTGCTGATTTGCAATACCGCAGCTTGTTTTGCATGCAGACTGACAAGAGGTCTGGCATTCGCCGCAGCCGCCGTTCTTAGCACTCTCGCAAAGGTCGCGAGTCTCAAGAGTCTTAATTCTTTCCATAACGACATCTCCAATTCTGAATTATTCTTTTAAGTGCAGGGCACTTCTATACATTAAAAGTATATTACAAATTCCCCGGATTGTCAACCGCACAAACCCGTGTGAGTAAAAACATCCGCTGCCTTTTTTGCGCTTTTGCTCTCCGGCTCTTATTTTCCGCTGCCGCGTATCAGTTTTACTGCATACAAAACATCTACGGCAGCCATAGCCACAAGAAACAGCATTGTAATTATGCCGTCCGACGTCGAAAAATCAATCACCTTTCCGCCGCGTGATTTATAGACAAGCGTGCCTATAACCATCATATTTAAAATCAGCATTAAAACTATGTTTGTCGCTTTGTCTCTCATAAAAACCTCCCGGCGCATAAATTGCAGCTTTCGCCGCATACACGTTTAATTCGATATTATATTCTATCACACTTTCGGATTTTTTCAACAGCTTCCCACCGCGCAATAAAATACAGGAGAGAGAAAAACGCCTCCTTACGAACCGGTCAAGACGAGAGAGCGAACAAGTTGAGGGATTTATTCAGGCTCCCTTGTAAAGGGTGATTCCCCACGGTGTGGGGAAATGTCACGAAGTGACAAAGGGGACGGGCTCCCGTCAGGAGCTGGACACGAGTTTGCGAGCGGACTGAGGGATTATTCAGGCTCCCTTGTAAAGGGAGCTGTCATCGAAGATGACTGAGGGATTAAAAAGTAATGCACTTTTTTGTAATCTTTTTTGAGAAAATCCCTCCGGCTTGCCTTGACGGCAATCCACCTCCCTTTACAAGGGAGGCAGAATCCCTCCGGCTTACGGCAAGTCCGCCGCACAACCCCTTCGGAGTGACTGCGCGTAACTTCAAATAAAAACGAGTGTGCGTAGCTGTGATAAACCGCAGCTGTTTTGAAAGAGGCAAAAAAAATCCCCGATCTGTCGTTAATACAGACCGGTGGACTTTTGTGATTTTAACTTTTTATCAGCCTATAACGGTTGAGCCTGCGTTGTCGCTTCTGACAAAGCCTATCCAGGATTTACCGGTGTTGAGCTGAAGGTCGCTGCCGTCCTCTGCCTGAAGCTTGAGAGGAGAAGATGCGTCGCCCTTTGTCCATTTTATGTTTTCATATGTTCCGTTGGAAACATAGACGCCGCTGCCGCCCTTGAGATCCCAGTCAACGTGCTTGGACGCGTCAATGGGTCCTGTGACTCCCGTGTAAAGGATAATTACGTTTGTAACGGCCATGGTGTTGCCGTCGGCGTCCTTCATCGGGTCTGAATTCATATTGTTGTAATAGAGACCGTCGTTCGCATTGTACTTAAAGGTGTGCTTGTAGTTGCCGGAGAATACCGCAAGAACAGAGTTGCAGGCGCCGCCCGAAAGAGATCTCTTTGACGAAGCAAAGGTAAACGGTGAGCCGTAGCCCGATTTAACGTCGGTGCGGAAGCCCTTATCCGCGATTGCCTTTGAAAGATTTTCGCCCGAGGTGTAAGCTGTGTGCTCCCTGGATACCTTCCTTGCCTTGTCGCGCGCAAAGTAACTGCCGGCTTTCATTCCGTCGATATCGTCAACTTTATCTGCGGAGATTTTGTCGTAAGCGAGATTGCTGCCGCCGAAATGCACGTAAATGGCGTCAAATCCCTCGGCGAGCTCAACATAGTCGTGACGTGCGCTTCTTGTGGGACCGATTTTCGGCGCCGAGGAAATGTCGGCATACATCCACATCATTCTTGTGATGCCGCCCTCAACCTCGCCCTCGACTACGATGTCTGGTGAGCAAAGGCCCCATTGCGGACGCGCTTCGGGTGAGTTCTCAACCATTACGCAAACGGGACGCTTGCCTATACTGCTTGCGGGGAGACCCGTAAGACCGGTAAGCGGATTTGTATCTGTCGCGACGGTGGGCTCCGATGTGGTGGCCGGAGCTGACGTGTCTGTTTCAAAATCCTTTTGCTTTTTACCGCAGGCAAAAAGCATGCAGGCCGAAAGCAAAACACAAATCGCAGCCGCAGAAAGTTTAAACACGGTTTTTTTGTTCATTTCCAAAACCCCTTGAACTAAAAGTATTTATATTATTCTACCATATTTGACGATTTTTTCAATACCAAACGGCAAAAAGAGGGGAACAATCCTCGCCGCAGCTCGGCAAAAACCGTTCCCCGATTGCTGTTTATTCTTCGTTTTCAGCCGCGCGGTCGGCAATTACCTTGTCGGCAACCGGCTGCGGAGCCTGCTCATAGCGGGCAAATGAGAGAGTGTAATGTCCCCTGCCTGCCGTGACGGAGCGAAGCACCGTTGTGAAATCGCCCATCTCGGCTATCGGGACCTCGGCGGTAAGCTCCTGCATACCCTTTTCCTCCGAAGCGCCCATTCCGAGCACTCTGCCGCGACGCTTTGTAACGTCGCCCATGATGTCGCCGAGGTTTTCGTCGGGCATATAGGCTGTGAGAGTACCTATCGGCTCAAGTATGGCAACGCCTGCCTTCGGCATAGCATTTTTATATGCGAGCGAAGCGGCTGTTTTAAACGCCATTTCCGAGGAATCAACGGGGTGGTAAGAGCCGTCATAGAGCGTGGCTTTGAGCCCTACCATCGGATATCCTGCCGCGAATCCCTTTGCAACGCAGTCACGAAGACCCTTTTCGACTGCCGGGAAGTAGTTTTTCGGAACGGCTCCGCCGACTACCGCGGTTTCGAATACGAGATCGTCGCTGTCGCACGGCTCGAATTTTATCCAAACATCGCCGAATTGGCCATGACCGCCGGACTGCTTCTTGTGCTTGCCCTGTGCCTCTACCGGCTTTCTGATAGTCTCGCGGTATGCAACCTTCGGGAGCTCCAGCGTCACGTCTACGCCGAATTTGTTTTTAAGCTTTGAAACGATTACGTCAAGATGCTGTTCGCCGAGACCCGAGAGCACCTGTTCCCTTGTCTCCTTGTTAAGTGCAAAGGTGATTGTCGGGTCCTCCTCCATAAGTCTTGTAAGACCTGCGGCAACCTTTTCTTCCTCACCCTTTTTTGACACCTTAACAGCCATAGAAAGGCACGGCTTCGGGAAATCGACTCCGGCGAGCTTGAGTATGTTTTTCGGGTCACAGAGAGTGTCGCCCGTTTTAACGCCTGCCATTTTTGTGACAACGCCTATATCACCTGCGATGATTGCGGGGGCGTCCTCCTGCTTTGCGCCTTTTACAAATACGATTTTACCCATTTTCTCGATTTCGCCCGTGCGGAAATTATATGCCGCGGTGTCGGGCGCGAGCTTGCCGGAAACAACCTTGAAGAATGACATCTTGCCTACAAACGGGTCTGCTATCGTCTTGAAGCAGACGGCTGCGAGCGGACCGTTTTCGTCGCAGGGTAAAATACCCTCTTCGCCGTTTTCGTAGGTGCATTTTTCGCCTGCATAACCGAATGCACCGGGGGCGGACCATGCAAGGCCGTAAAGCAGCTGATCAACGCCTGCGCAGGTAAGACCGGATACCGCGTATACGGGGTAAATCGAGCCGTCGAAAATACCTATGCAAAGGCCCTTTAATATTTCCTCCTTGGTGAATTTCTCACCCTCGAAGAATTTTTCCATAAGAGCGTCGTCGGTGGTTGCGACAGCCTCCATAAACGCCGAGGTCATCTCTTCAATAACGCTGTCCTCGGGTACGGGAACCTTGGTCGCTTTGCCGTTTTCGTCGTATGAAAACGCCATACCGGTCATAAGATTAACATAGCACTTTGTAATATTGCCCTCCATATACGGGATTATTGTCGGGCAGAGCTTGTTGCCGTAAACCTCTTTTAAGGCGTCAAAGGTCTTGTAAAAGTTTCTGTGGTCGGAATCGGTTTTGGTGACGGCAAAGAATTTCGCCGCACCCTTTTTCTCTGCGGCACGGAATGCTTTTTCCGTACCCACGTCAACGCCTGAGCCTGCCGAAGTGACTATAAGCACCGCCTCGGCGGCTCTGACTGCCTCGGCTGCACCGCCCTCAAAGTCGAAAAGACCGGGAGCATCTATAATATTGAGCTTTGTGTTATCCCATTCAAGTGCCGCTATGGCGGAAGAGACGGACGATTTGCGGCGTTTTTCCTCGGAATCAAAGTCGAGAACGGTGTTACCGTCGGCAACTCTGCCGAGTCTGTCCGAAGCGCCGGCTATGTAAAGCATAGCTTCGCACAGCGTTGTTTTGCCCTTTCCGCCGTGGCCGAGCACGGCAATATTACGTATGTTGTTTGAAGTGTATGCTTTCACAGGAAATTCCTCCTAAAATAGATGTTACTGTCCTTTTATGTATTATTCATAATAGTTAGAGCCAGTATGGTGAAATTATAGCATAATTGCCCAATAATAGCAATTACTATTTTATAAAATTATAAGAAATGTTAATTTCCTCGTTTTCTTGCTTTTTTTGTATTAAATAAGTATAATAATATGAATGAAATTTTGGAGGTAAAAAATGTCTGACGATAAGTTTTCGCGCTTTAGAGAGCAATATAAGACCTTTACCTATGAGGATTATCACATTACAAAAGATGATAAATATATAACCGTTTCGTTTGATTTCAAAATAGACGGGCTTTGCGAATTTCACCCAAAAACCGAAATTGAGCTGACAGGGCTTGATATTTTGAACGATTTTTCGTCTCCCACGGCTCGAAACATCGTGTTTTCACTCGGCATGGTGGAGCTTGTCAGCTATTGGAAAATCGCTTGTCCCGAAAGAGTGGAAATTAAGTGCGGTTTTTTGAACGACAGGCAAAAGGAGTTTTGGAAGCAGCTCTATTTCGGCGGTTTATCCGAATTTTTCTATATAAACGGCATAGAGACTGATAAGGACTCGTTTATGACAATAGAATGTGACGAAGCGGAGAATGATATTGCTCCGATTTGCTATAAAACCGCCGGTATCAACCTTATTCCCGTCGGCGGCGGAAAGGACAGTGCCGTTACGGCAGAGCTTTTAAAGCCGTTCGGTAAAAGAAATAAGTTTTTCACGGTCAACGACCAGGCGGCGCGCACCGAAACCGTCATTGCCGCAGGCTACGGCGAGGACGATATTATAAAGACATATCGCACGATAGATAAAAACTTACTGGAGCTTAACAAAAAGGGATTTTTAAACGGTCACACGCCGTTTTCGGCAATCGTTGCTTTCCTCTCGCTGTATTGCGCCTATCTCATAGGCGGCGAATATATTGTTCTCTCGAATGAATCAAGCGCAAATTCCGGAAACATCGAGGGCAGAGAGGTCAATCACCAGTATTCAAAGTCATATAGATTTGAAAACGATTTCACCGAGTATGTCGGCGAAAATCTGCTTTCGGGCATACGCTATTTCAGCCTTTTACGGCCGTTTTCGGAATTGCAGATTGCAAAACAGTTTGCGCTTTTGCCGCAGTATCACAAGGTTTTCCGCAGTTGCAACCGCGGCAGTAAGAAAAATATATGGTGCTGTAAGTGTGCCAAGTGCCTTTTTGTTTATTCGATATTATCGCCGTTTTTACATCTTTCGACTCTCTCGGATGTTTTCGGCAGCGAGATGCTGTCCGACGAGAGCTTAAAGGATATTTTCGACGGACTTGTGGGCTTCACCCCGGTAAAGCCGTTTGAGTGCGTCGGTACGGTAAGCGAGATAAATTATGCCCTTATGCTCACGGCTCAGCGGTTCATAAAGGAAAATAAAAAGATGCCTTATTTACTCGATTATTTTTATAAAAGAGCGGACAAGAGCGTCTTAGATAAAAAATTACTAAACGAATATAACCCCGTAAACAATGTTCCCGACGACTTTTTGTTTGCTGTTAAGGAGATGTATGAAAATGTATCAGAGTGCGGCTTCGATGTTCAAAAATAAAAAGGTGCTTATTCTCGGCTTCGGCAGAGAGGGTATGTCAACATATCGGTTTTTAAGGAATATGTACCCGGATATGCACCTGACAATTGCCGATAAAAACGAGATAAAGCTCGACGACAAAAACGTCACGCTCATTTGCGGCGACAGCTATATGGACAGCTTAAACGACTTCGACATAGTTATGAAATCCCCCGGCATAGCCTTTTTGGATGTGGATATAAAAGACGGCACTCTTGTTACCTGTCAAACCGATTTGTTCTTAAAATTTGCGCCGTGCCGCAAGGTAGGCATAACAGGCTCCAAGGGAAAAACCACAACCTCCACGCTTATTTACGATATGCTTAAGGAGGGCGGATTTGACGCACGCCTCATAGGAAATATCGGCGTTCCGGTGCTTGAGGATATTAACACGGTCACGCCCGAGACGATAGCGGTTATCGAGATGTCGTCGCATCAGCTCGAATTTACCACGTCCTCACCCGAGGTTGCGGTTCTCACCAATATTTATGAGGAGCATCTTGACCATTACCGCGACGGGTTCCGCGGCTATGTCAACGCAAAGCTCAACATTGTTCGCCGTCAAAAAGAGGGAGACACCTTCATTTATAATGCAACACAGGGGCTTGACGGCCTTTGTGACCTCGGCAAAATCAAATCACACAAGGTCGGCGTAAAAAAGGACGCGCCGTTGCCGTTTGCGGTGAATAACGAGCATCTTCTCGGCGAACACAACAGGCAGGATATTCTCTTTGCCCTTGAGGCGGCAAAGCATTTCGGTGTGGATACGGCGGCCGCCGAAAGAGCGGTTGAAAAATTCAGCGGCATAGAGCACCGTATGGAAAAGGTCGGCACATTTCGCGGAATAACCTTTTACAACGATTGTATTGCGACAATACCGCACGCCGTAGAGTGTGCCGTTGAGGCACTTAAAAATGTTGATACGCTGATTTTCGGCGGTATGGACAGAGGTCTTGATTACAGCGAATTTGAAAATTATTTAAAGAAAAGCAATATCAAAAATCTGATAGGCACACCCGAGACGGGTCATAAGATCTGCGATAAAATCGAGGGTGCACCCCAGAAAAACGTATATAAAGCGGCAAATCTCGACGAGGCGGTAAAAAAAGCGTATGAAGTGACCGCAAAGGGCAAAATATGCCTGCTCTCGCCTGCCGCTTCAAGCTATAACTGCTACAAAAACTTTGAGGAAAAAGGCAAGCATTACAAAAAGCTTGTCCGCGAATACGGAAAAGAAGATTAAGCAACGTAAACGCAAAAGGTTTCGGCGAAGTCGGCTGTTGACTCTGCAAGGCTTTAAAAAGCCGAAAAACGATGTGTCATTTTGTGTTCACCGACTCCTTGCGGTGCGCAGTATAAGACTAAAAAACCGGTAGTTAAAAACTAACTACATTATCGCGCCAAGCGTCAGCATTTCTTCGAATCTGTTGTAGAGAAAGTTGAAATCCTCCAAGGGGGCAGACTCTTGACATTCGAGAGAGACTTCAAATGCAGGTCTGCGATGCTGTGCGCCGAACCATTCGCAAAAGCTTCCGAGCCTCTCTTTTTCCTCTTTGCGGCAAAGCGGATATCCGCTGACCGACGAGAGCACCTTTGCCATCATGGCTGTCTCCGAGAGATTGCCCTTCTGTTCGCTCCAATATATTTTTTCTCCGCCTACGGTGAGGCAAAACGCATATCTGAAAAGCTCGGCTTCGCAGAGATTCGCTACCGCCTTTGTCTCGGGTTCGCTCTCGGGCACGGGTCCTGCGTAAAGCTGTGGTGCCGGACCGGAAAAAGACAGGTCGTCGTACACGATTTCGTCGTGGCGAAAGTTGAAATTGCGCGAAATATCAACGCCGCGTGCGTTGGCATTCCACTTTGAGTAATCTCCCTTTGCCGCACGGGCAACAAGTCCGGCGTAAACTCCCGCTCCGTCGGCTCTTTTTGCCGCTATATCCAGGGCGTCGGGCGAAACAAGGGGAACTATCGTTATTTTGCGGTTTTGGAGTGACTTGCGTATTTTTACGGCACTTATTTTTTTATCGTTCTTTACGGCGTCACACATTCTTTCAAAAAATCGTAGCAGCAGTAATGTTGTGATTTGCTCTTTTCCGCGCATACCGCCGAGAAAAAGCACTTTTTCGTTTCCGTCACCTATGCTGAGCGAAAACACGGCTTTTCCCGTCCAGCTGCGTCCTATAACCTCGTATCCGGCGAAATCATATTCTTTTCTAAGCAGGGACAGTATATTTTTTACGGAGTCGTATGTAAGCGGTTCGGGGTTAACAATCATTTTTATCAACTGCTTTCTTTTTATTCTCGGCGCTCTGCCCGAAATCATATCGGGTATAACACTATCAATATATATTCCGAACGGAGTGGAAATATTATGGATATGACAGAAAAAACCTTAAAACAGGATTACAAATTTCGCGGACGCATTGTAAATATGCGTGTTGACGAGGCGTTGATGCCCGACGGAACAACGGCTTCACGCGAGGTTGTGGAGCACAACGGCGGGGTTTGCGTTGCGCCGCTTACAGATGACGGGGAGCTGATCTTCGTAAGACAGTTTCGCTACCCGTATTCCGAGGTGCTTTTGGAGCTGCCGGCAGGTAAGCTTGAAAAAGGCGAGGACCCGTTCCTCGCAGGCAAGCGCGAATTAAAAGAAGAGACCGGCGCTACCGCACGCAGCTATATTTCGCTCGGGAATTTGTATCCGTCACCCGGCTATTGCGGAGAAATAATACATATGTACCTTGCAAAAGGACTCACCTTCGGCGAGCAGCATCTTGATAAGGATGAGTTCCTTGAGGTTGTGAAAATCCCTCTGCAAAAGGCGTTTGAAATGGTTATGAATAACCAAATAACCGACAGCAAGACGCAGGTCGGAATAGTAAAAGCCTATTATCTCGAAAACGGAAAGTATTGACGAAGAAACGGGCAATCAAAGATAAAATGCTTGAAAAGCGCGGTAGTTATTTTTTAACTAAGGCACATTAAACAGGCTCCCTTGTAGGCTCACTCAAATAGGGCGATTCCCCACAGTGTGGGGAAATGTCGCGGAGCGACAAAGGGGACTCTTTCCCGTCAGGAGCTGGACGCGAGTTCGCGAGCGGACTGAGGGATTAAATAATCACGCACAATCTATTTAAATTCCATATAACTCCGCAGAATCCCTCCGGTTTGCCTTACGGCAACCCACCTCCCTTTACAAGGGAGGCAATGACGAAGATGACTGAGGGATTAAAAAGCGAAGCACTTTCTTTTTAAAATCTATTTTTTAAGGAAATCCCTCCGGCTTGCCTTGACGAGGCCCACCTCCCTTTACAAGGGAGGCAAAATCCCTCCGGCTTGCCTTGGCGAGGCCCACTTTTCTTTACAAGGGAGGCAAAAAGCGGATTTTAAAAGTCACGCGCTTTTCGTAAACAACAATAAAATTCCGGAGGATAAAAAATGAAGCTGATACTTGCGTCGGGCTCTCCGAGACGCTCCGAAATACTTAAAAACGCAGGATATGAATTTGTCGTAAAGCCGACGTCTGCGGACGAGTCTCTGCCCGGCGGCATATTACCCGAGGACGCGGTAAAGCTCTTATCGGAAAGAAAGGCCGACGCCGCGGAAATCGAGTGTAGCGATGTGGTACTTTCCGCCGATACCGTGGTGGCTCTCGGAGACAGGATTCTCGGAAAGCCGAGCGATAAGACCGAGGCATTCTCGATGCTGCGAAGCTTGTCGGGAAAAACCCACAGCGTGTATACGGGCGTAACGATAAAGAGCGCCGAGAAAAAACGTGTGTTCGCGGTAAAAACCGACGTTTTGTTTTATCCCCTTACCGATGATGAGATAAACGCTTATATAGCTACGGGTGAGCCGTTTGACAAGGCCGGTGCATACGGAATACAGGGGCGCGCCGCCGTCTTTGTCGAAAAAATCGACGGTGATTATTACAGCGTGGTGGGCTTGCCGCTTTCAAGATGCGCAAGAGTCCTGCGCGACTTCGGCATTGTGCCGAGCCTGTGATTTTAAACAAACTATAACAACAGCCGTTCGCAAAATCGGAAACCCGAAGCGCGAGACGGCTGTTTTTATTGCAAAAAAACTCCCGTGCGATGTTTTTTCACCGTACGGGAGCTTTGCTTTTATATTGTTTTATTCGGCGCTGTGTGATTGAAACTGCGGCAGAGTGCTGTTTTCGTCTTGAAGAACGGAAATGGCCCTCTCTATCTCGGCGGTCAATTCTTCGGTCGTGAGTCCGTCGGGAGAAATGGGCTTTCCGAAGGTTACGCTGAGGCGGAACTTTTTGTTGTGCTTCCAGTCATAGAACTTGGGCATTTTTCCGCTCTTCGGGAAAATGTTGTATGCCCCGTCTACGTATGCCGGTATAATAGGCGCACCGGTTTCGATTGCAAGGGTGCTGGCGCCGTTTTTAATCTTTCTGAAAACGCCGTCTTCACTTCTGGTGCCCTCCGGGTGAATGATAACGCCCCAATTTTCCTTGAGTCTCTTTTTGATATTTTCCATGGAGCTTGAGTTCATTCCGCCGCGGTCAACGGGAACCATACCCGCGCTCTTTATGAGCTTGCGTGAGAACGGGTCGTTTCTGAACAGCTCTTTTTTTGCCATACAGCAGAGCTTCATATATCGTTCTTTGCTGAGTGCGAGCGAAATAAACAGGAAGTCGATTTTTGAGACATGGTTTGCACAGATTATAAATCCGCCGTTTTCCGGAATGTTCTCGGCACCTCTTATTTCGGTCTTATAGAGCCCCTTTGCAATACCCTTAAATAATTTGTATGCGGCATAGTCGCCTGCGTTTTTATCCTGTGGGTATGAAACGCCGCTTTTGCCTATGGAATTCACCTGCTTGCCGTTGCCCTCGACAGCTTCAACAATGTCGGCCACGGTCATATCATCATGGTAATACGGCTCGATATTGACCTTGAATTCGTCCTCAAGCTCCATTGCGAGCGTTATTGAGCTCAGCGAGTCAATAGCGAGGTCGGAAAATACCTTTGTCGAAAGTGAAATGTCGTTTACGTCGGCATTTGCGATTTTTGCGACGGTCGCTGTTACCTTCGATTCTATATCGGCACCCTTTTGCTCAATCATTTTTTCATCAGCGGCGTCGTTGCCCTCAAGAGCCTTTTTCTTGAGAAGATACCTTTTGGGCTTCTGAAGGGAGGTGCGCGGAATTTTCTCGACGAAATGAGTTTTTGCGATGCGCATATTTTGTATGAGCGTAGCGCCGCGCTCGGTGATTTCCCTGCGTATTTTTTCAAGACTCTCGGCGGACAGCCTCTCGGGGACCACAAAGGCCTGAACCTCGTCGTAATCGGCGTTGTTAACCGGAACGCCGCATATTACAAGCTCCTTTACACCCGGCAAATCGGAGTATTTCTCCTCAATGTCGTCGGGAGCTATTTTTTTGCCGGTCGCAAGAACTATATTTTCCTTGAGCCTGCCCGTAACGTGAACGTGACCCTTCTCGTCTATGCTTCCTATGTCGCCCGTCCTAAACCAGCCGTCCTTATCGAAGGCCTCTTTTGTAGCCTCCTCGTCGCGGAAGTAGCCTACCATCATATACGGAGATTTTATGAGCATTTCGCCTTCGTCGCTTATCTTGAGCGATATGGCGGGGTACGGAACGCCGCAGGTATCGGTGGTTATGTCCTCGGGGGTATTGCCTATTGTGGGAATATTGGTCTCTGACGCGCCGTAGGTTATCATAATGTTAAACCCGGCGGCGTAGTAGAAATCGGCAACCTCTTTTTTTATGGGAGCGCCTGCTGAGCAGAGCACGCGCAGACTGCCTCCGAAGCCGTCGTGAATACTTTTGAATATCTTTTTGCCGAGCAGCTTACCGTTTTTGCGGCGAGCCTTTTCGCATATCGGGTAAAAAGTCTTAAACATAAGCGCGGTCACGGGGTTTTCGTTTATCTTGCGAAGTATCTGTGCCATAAACAGCTCGTAGACCTTGGGTACGGCGGAGAGAACCGTCGGCTTATATTCCTTGAATGCCTTTAAAATGGCCTCCGCGCCGAGAGTTTCTATATAATGTACGTCCGCTCCGATTATGTGCGGCCCGAGCACAAGGCATATAACGCCGTAGATATGGCTGTTCGGAATGATGGCGAGATAACGGTCCGTCTCGACAAGCTCCTGAACGTTCAGTGTCATCTGAGTCGTCTTTATAAGCGAATCGTGAGTGTGCATAATTCCGGCGGCACGGCGCGTTGTGCCGGACGAATAAATTATAGTGGCGATTTCGGGCGCGGGATCGACCGTCGGTTCCTCCTCAACCGAATTTTTGCAGCCGTCAAATACGGTGCAGTCATATACATTAAATACGGGGAACCTATAATCGGGGAAATTTGTGAATTTTCCGAAGGTTTTGGGTGACAGAAACGCCGCTCTGACATCGGAACGGTCAATAAAGCTTTTAAGCTCCTCGGCGCCGAGAGAGGCGTCGATTAAGGCCGCGGTGCATTTTATCTTGCAAACGGCGAGAAACGCTATCGTCCATTCGGGCGAGCCCTCGCACGCTATCGCAATGCGGTCGCCCTCTCTAACTCCCGATGACAAGAGCCTGTCGGCGTATTCCGCAACCTTCGAAAATACGTCGCCGTAGGTATATGCGCGCGTCGAGCCGTCGTCCATGGTTACGGAAAGAGCGAGCTTTGATGGGTGATTTATGTTGCACTCGTAAATAGTTTCAAATATATTCATTTCTGCCTCCGACACAAATGTGATAAATTTACGCTTTAGTGAGCTGAAATTATGTAATATTCTAACATCTCCGCGGTGATATGTCAATGAGCTAAGATTCACCGCGCTTCGGCGAGGCGTGCCGGCTTGTCGCATTAACTATTCCGCCCTTGTAAAATTCCTCCTTGAACCACACGTCGCCGGCCTCAAATGTTCTTTTGTCGAGATAAGAGAGTATTCCGGCATCGGTGGTGAAATCGAAGGCCAATTTGTAGGAATACAGAAATTGCCTCTTGTAAGAGCCGTATTTGCGGTTTTGCTCGTTACTGCCGTATTTTCCGTCGCCGAGCAGCGGAGTGCCGTAAAAGGCGAAATGCGCGCGTATTTGGTGTGTTCTGCCCGTTAAAAGCTCTACCTCGGTAAGCGAAAGACCGTCTATTGTGTCTATAACTCGATATTTTGTGCGTATTTCCTTTGAGGACGGCACCTGCTTTTTGTATATGCGCACGGTGTTTTTCTTTTCGTCCTTTATGAGATAATCCTTTAAAATTCCGCTTTGCAGCTTGGGCCTGCCGATTAAAACACAGAGATAAAACTTGTGCAGCTCCCTGTCCTTCATCTTTTGATTCAGTATGCGCAGCGACTCGGCGTTTTTTGCCGCAATTACTATTCCGCCCGTGTTGCGGTCTATACGGTTCACAAGAGAGGGGACAAATGAGTTTTCTCTGTCGGGGGAATATTCACCCTTTTCGTACAGATAACGCTTTATGCGGCCTATGAGCGTGTCAACATATTCCTCGTTGTCCGGATGACACAGAACACCGACCTTTTTGTCAAGGAGCATTATGTTTTCATCCTCGTAAATTATGTCGAGGTGCTTCGATGCTTTTAAAAAGTCGTAAGTTGACTCTTTTTTTTCAAAGAACTCGTCGTTTATGTACATATCCACCTTGTCGCCGAGGCGAAGCCGCGTTGAGATTTCGGCTCTTTTCCCGTTAACCTTTATGCGCTTTGTTCTTATATACTTATATAAGAGCGATTGCGGCAAAAGCGGGGCTGCCTTGTGTATGAATTTGTCAAGTCTTTGCGACTCGTCGTTTTTTCCGATTTCAAAGCTTTTCATTGTGTGCTTCTCCGTGATTTTCGTATACTATTATATATAGGCGTTTTTTTACGCCGGATTTCGGTGGATGTTTTTCGGGTTTTGAGCTTGCTTTTTTGCCGTTTTGTGCCGTTTTTCGGTACAAGCGCGAAAAATTCTCCGCCGCCTTCGTTCTCTGCCGAAAAATGATGCGCCATCCCGTCTGCCGAGATGAAAATTCGCACCGCTTTTGTGCGGAAAACATTATATATTTATTATACCATAACACAGCGAAAATTACCATAAAAACACCTCGGCTTGACGACGGTTGCCGTCCGAACCGCCCGCCGCCGCCGGATTTTTTTCTCTTTGTAAACTGTCAATTTCGCGCCCGAAGATAAGTTGTGCCGAAAAGTGGCGTAAGTGTCCTCAAAATGGGACCTTATCCCATAAAGCAGCCTGTTTTTAATCGGAAAATCGGGGCCGAAGTGGGGAATTTTTGTATGTTTACGGGTGATTTTTGATATAAGAAACGGCGAAAAAAGCGGTAAAAAACATAGTTTGGAATTTTTAGAATATTACGGAATATAATAATAGCGGAAGCCTTGATAAATAAGGTCGCGCAGTACCATAAGCAATGTAATTGTTACAAAATTGTAATAAATTGTTACGATTTTTAACTTTTACACAAATATTTTAATAAATTTGTCAGTAATTATTCTCGATAAGAGGTGTATTCGCGATTATTTGACATATTATGACAAACAACATTGTGCAAAATAGATAAAAATCGAGAATGAAAATATTTGACAATTATGTGACCTGGAAATATAATGGCTTTCGTCACAAGCGAAATAACAGCGACGCCGCCGTATGCACTTACGGCAACAAAGCTTTCGCGAACGCAACGCGGGGCAAAATTACAGGCGTCCGGCAGCCGCGTTTCCGAATTTCAGGGAACGGCAGGTATGAGTTAAAGGAGCAGAATGATGATAACAGAAATTAAGGGCTATGTAAAAGCGAGCCGCAAGGCTTTTACAAAGGTCACGGCACTTATAGTAGCACTCGCGATTATGTGCGCCGTAACCGCTTTTGCAGCCTCGCCGTCGTTTTATGTTGACATATATGACGGCAACGAAATAACGAGAGTCCTCACGTCGAAGAGCGACCCCAAGACCATAGTGTCGCAGGCGGGCGTTAAGCTTGACGACAGAGATAAGCTCGATTCCACCGGCTTCACGGCAGGCGAAGACAGCGCTCTGAGGATTTACCGCTCGGCAACAGTCAGCTTCACCGATATTGAAGGCAATACGATATACACCGTATTTGCAGGTACTGTGCAGGACCTTTTGGAGGAGCTTGACGTAACGCTTTCGGACGGTCAGCTTATAACCTATCCTCTCGACACCGTACTCAAGGACGGTATGGACGTCAGAGTGACAAATTCCTACGACGTGTCGGTCACCGCAGACGGCACCACAAACTCGTTCACCATGGGCGAAGGTACCGTGCGTGACGCTCTCAACAGAATAGGCGTTACACTCGGCGATGACGACGAGGTGTCGCCCGAGCTTGACAGCGAGGTCTGCGAGGGCACGGCTATAACCGTTTACAGGGTTTCGTATTCTTACAGAACTGTCACCGAAACGGTTGAATTTACAAAGAAAACAGAAAAGAGCGCGGAGCTTTACACCGACCAGCAGGTAATTTCTCAAAAGGGTGTGAACGGCTCCAAAAAGGTAACGTACTGCGACAAGACCGTGGACGGCAAATATGCGTCGAGCGAGGCGGTTACAACCGTGGTTCTTGAGCAGGCGGTTCCGCAGATAACGACCGTGGGCACAAAGCAGCGCCCGATTATTGTAAGAAATCTTAAAAATAACGGCTCGCCCATTTCCGAGCTTACCGTTCCGTCAAGCATAAACATTGAGAACGGTGCTCCGACGAGCTATTCGAAAATAATTACCGGTAAGGCGTCCGCCTATACCGCGTCCCCTACGGCAAAAACCTCAACGGGCAGAACCGTTAAGGCGGGTTACGTTGCCGTAAATCCCAAACAGATACCCTACGGCAGCGAGCTTTGGATAGTCTCCACCGACGGTATTGTTTACGGATACGCCATAGCTGCCGATACGGGCGGATTTATCCACAAGGGTAAATTTACCGTAGACCTGTTTATGAATACAGAGTCCGAATGCAGGCAGTGGGGCGCAAGAGATGTAATAATTTACGTTTTATAATCCCCGAATACTTGTGACCGAGAGCCGTAAAGCTGATTTTACGGCTCTTTTTTATATGGGCGGCATAAAAATACGCGGCACGGAAAGCCCGTCGTCCAAAAAATCGCAGACAAGGCGTTTCGTCTCCGCGGGAAAAAGTGCCTCGCTTTCATGTTTAATTTCGTTTGCGCCAACACCGAGCGTCACTTTGCGGCAGAAATCGGCACTTCCCGAGCCGCACTCAAAAAGCAGTGTGCCCTTTAGGAGCCTTGCGACTCCGAGACAAAAGGACAGACCGCCGTCATTTTTTGTTTCGCGGCAGAAATCATATGCGTTAAAATCGCCGAAGCTCTCGACGGAGATAAACAGCATATCCCCGGAAACGCCGCCGCTGACGAGCGTGTGGCACCGTTTTGAGTAAAGCAGGGAATTCCCTATAATTTCCGCGGCGGCAGCGGAAAACAGAACGTCGTCCGTCTCGGCGGAAATGTCCGTCGGAAGCGAAACCGCAAACGCCTTTTTATCGCTGTCGCCGAACAAAAACGAGCAGCTTACCGTAAGAGCGTTTATAAATGCTCCGACATTTATGCGCGTTCGCCTTTTGGGCCTGTCGGGCGAGAGATAGGCTTTTCTCAAAAAATTGCGCAGCGAAAAAAGCGCGAAAATATATCTGTCGTCATTTTCGGCGACCGACTCCTTTTGCAGCAGGGAAAAGACCGTGTGAAATCCCTCGCGTGTGAGCGCGATGTCCGCTTTGCCGGCGTAGCTTTTGTTTAAACGCCTTATCTCATCATAAAAATCAGCTTTCATCCTATCCCCCGAAGACAATAAATACTGCTTTATAAGTATTGCTTTACCGCGAAAAAATATACCCGAATTTCGCGGCCGAGGACACTTCTCAACTAACAGGAAACTTCCAGCGACACACTTTTTATGCACTTTGACAAAACATTCACAGAACAGGCCTTTTTCGCATAAAAAATCTTGCATAATTGCGTGTTTCGGTATAGAATAATAGAGCAATGATTTAAAAACAATTTATTGGAGGTAATACCAATGTCAGTTAAAGTTGCTATTAACGGTTTCGGTCGTATCGGCCGTCTTGCGTTCAGACAGATGTTCGGCGCAGAGGGCTATGAGGTAGTTGCCATCAACGATCTTACCGATCCCAAGATGCTCGCTCACCTTCTCAAGTACGATACCGCTCAGGGCGGTTACTGCGGCAAGATCGGTGAAAAAGCTCACACCGTTGAGGCCGGCGAAGACTCCATTACCGTAGACGGCAAAAAGATTACTATCTATGCTATGAAAGACGCTAAGGATCTTCCTTGGGGCGAGATCGGCGTTGACGTAGTTCTTGAGTGCACGGGCTTCTACACTTCTAAGGATAAGGCTCAGGCTCATATTGACGCAGGCGCTAAGAAGGTCGTTATTTCCGCTCCGGCAGGCAATGACCTCAAGACCATCGTTTACAGCGTTAACGAAAAGACTCTTGACAAAGAGGACAAAATCATTTCCGCTGCTTCCTGCACCACAAACTGCCTTGCTCCCATGGCTAAGGCTCTTAACGACTATGCTCCCATTCAGAGCGGTATCATGTCGACAATTCATGCTTACACCGGCGACCAGATGATTCTCGACGGTCCTCATCGCAAGGGCGACCTTCGCCGTGCTCGTGCAGGTGCCGCAAACATCGTTCCGAACTCAACGGGTGCTGCTAAGGCTATCGGCCTTGTTATCCCCGAGCTCAACGGCAAGCTTATCGGCTCCGCTCAGCGTGTTCCGGTTCCGACCGGTTCTACCACCATCCTTACAGCTGTTGTTAAGGGTGCCGACGTTACCAAAGAGGGCATCAATGCCGCTATGAAGGCTGCTGCTTCCGAGAGCTTCGGCTACAATGAGGATCCGATCGTTTCCTCCGATGTTATCGGTATGAGATACGGTTCACTCTTTGATTCGACTCAGACCATGGTTTCTCACATCGCTGACGACCTCTATGAGGTACAGGTTGTTTCTTGGTATGATAACGAGAACAGCTACACAAGCCAGATGGTAAGAACCATTAAGTATTTCGCTGAGCTGTAATCAAGCGATATTGCAGTATTTAAAGAGCTCGACGGCTGAGGCCGGCGGGCTCTTTTTTTAAAAAGGTGTTTACAAAAGACTTTTTGTGTGCTACAATAACTATAATTCTTTACTGGATATTATAGCTATCACTGTCCGGTAATGAAAAATTTTTTCAAAGGGAGAGTTCCTACATGAAGAAAATGGCTAGCCTCTTGGTTGTAGCGGCCCTTCTCATTTGCATGGCAGTTCCGGCATTTGCCGCAACCGGCATCAACACTTATGAGGAAAAACTCATCACGTATGTTAAAACCGCATACGTTGTTGACGGCACTACAATCACTGTTCCCGATGAGTATGTAACTGCTCTTGAGAACATTTTCTCTACCGTTGATCTCACTGAAGATCAGTACAACCAGATCAAGGGCATTCTCGACGAAGCTCTTGAATACTGCAAAGCCAACAACCTTGTTAAGCTTTCAGACATCACCGAGAAGAAAGCAACAAATGCCCTTCTCGCTTATGCTAACAAAGCTCTCGGCGTTGTAGGTTACAGCGTAACCGCTTCGGGTTCGCTTGCAGATGCTGATCACGGCCTTCTCACTATCCTCGATTCAGAGGGTAAGGTAGTTGCTAAGCTCCATCCGGCTGTTACTTACAGCAAGGGCGGTCAGGGCGGCACTATCGCTAAGACCGGCGCCGACTTCACTTCAGCTGCATTCTGCGGTCTTGCTGCAGTAGCTGTTCTTTCGGCTGCAGGCGTAGCAGTTAAGAAGTTCCGCAAGGATTCAGATGACTGATTCCGGTACTAATCGGAGTAAGAAGAGCTATCGGAAGAGTTTTATAATTCTTCCGATAGTTTTTTTACTTATAGGCTATTTGCTGTTTTTTATATGCCTCACTCCAATACTCAGCCCCCTTGTCTCGATTTACGAGCTTGCATTTTCTAATGCAAACGTCAACACCATTGTCGAGCCCGGGGAAAACAGTGCTTTTAATGGTGGCAGCGGTGTGGATAACGGTTATCTTACATCGGGTGATATAAAATTTCCGTCTTACGGTGACCATTTCGGTCATATAACTGTTGAAGGGACGGATATTGACACGGATGTTATTTTCGGCGACGATACATCGCTGCTTAAAAAAGGTGCGTGTATGTCGTATTACAGCCATATTCCGGGCTGCGGCAGAGGCGTGCTTATAGGTGCCCACAACAATACTTATTTTCACTCGCTTCAAGATGTGCAGACGGGTGCGCTTGTAAATTTGAGTACCACCTACGGTAACTTTGTTTACCGCGTATACCTCACAAACGTAATAAACGTAGACACAGACAGCTCTTACCGCGCCGCGCTCAACGGCGACAAGGAGACGCTGATACTATATACCTGTTACCCCAACAACACTTTATCGCTCACTCCGTACCGCTTTATAGCGTACTGCGAAAAGGTGTCGGGGCCGCACGTGAATATGTACGAATGAGGAGGCGCGTGATATGACTAAAAATTCAAAAGCCATGCGGCGCGTGCTCTGCGGAGTGGTTTCGTTTCTGCTCTCGTTCTTTTCGTGCCTTTTTGTGATGTGCCTTGTGTTTAAATTCACGGTGCTCAGCTCCTCATTCCTTGTCGGGGTCGAGAAGCGTTCAGACTATGCGGAGGCTCTGCATTCCGAGCTTAAGGAGCAGTTCGTCTCATACGGCAGCGCGGGTAATGTTGACGAGAGCTTTTTTGACTCCGTGTTTGAAAACATCATCACTCCAGACCGTATCGACGAGGACACAAAAGCCGTAATTACCGATTTCTATAACGGCGAGGTCAAGGACTCGATCGATACCTCCGATATACAAAGCGAGCTTGAAACGAGACTCTTGGAATACGCCGCCGAAAAGGGCTTTGCGGTGGACAACGAGCTCAAAAGCAATATAAAGGATATGGCGGCGCAATTCGGAGACCTCTATAATTCCTATGTATCGCTGTTTTCAAATTCGTATTTCAAATCCGCCGGCAATATGCTCAAACGCTACAACCCTTATGCCGACTATGCCGCGATTATAGCGGTTACGCTTTCGCTGATTGCGGGGCTTGTGCTTCGTATGTCGTATAAAAAGCGCAAAAACGTGTACAGATATTATATTTATGCGTTTTCGGGTACCGCGCTTATGCTTCTTGCGGCACCGCTTGCTGCGATTATAGGCGGAGTAGGCGCAAGAATAAACATCGGTACAAAATCGCTTTACAGCTTTGCGAGCGGATTTATGACGGACACTCTTTGGGCGTTTGTTTTTGCCGCTGCGGCCGTTGCGGTCGTTACCGCTGTGTTCTATGCGCTCAGACGCATATTTGTAAAAAAGAATATTTGACGAAGTGCCAAAAAACAACCCGTGAGCGGTATGATTACCGCCCGCGGGTTTTCGGTTTTATGCCCGAATTTTCAGATTTTTGAGCATATTTACCGATTCTAAAACGGAAAAGGCTATTGTCGCAACAGTCAGTGCCGTTTTCATTATACAGAAAAAATTAAGAAGCTTTTGCGCTGCGCACATAAGGCCTATATCGCGTTTAATTATATTCATATCCATATTAGTTTTATTCCTTTCACGTCGGTTTAGATAAAAGAACGGCATGGGCTATTGACGGTATACTCTCGCCCTGCAGCGAGGAAGTAGGCGACATCAGCGCGCCCGTGGCGACAAAGAGAACGCGCGACAGCTCGCCGCTTTCGAGCCGCCGCATAATATACGAATTTAAAACCGAGGCACCGCAGCCGCAGCCGGAGCCGCCTGCGTGAACATCCTGCTTTTCGGTGTCGTACAGGAGCAATCCGCAGTCCGCGTGAACGCTCTCTATATCGATTCCGCAGTCCTTTTGCAGAAGCTCGCACAAAAGGCTTGACCCGACTTTGCCGAGGTCGCCCGTCAATATCATATCAAAGTCGGACGGCGAAGAAGAGGTATCTTTAAGAAAATCGGCTATTGTATTTGCGGCGGCGGGCGCCATGGCGGCTCCCATATTGTTTGCGTCCTTTATGCCGAGATCGGTTATCCTGCCGATGGTAACGGCGTCAACCGCCGGCTTGCCGCTTTGCTTTTTCTCTACTACGCTTGCCCCTGCCGCCGTGGCGGTGCGCTGTGAGGTGGGTGTGCGCTGTCCGCCGTATTCGAGCGGAAGCCTGAACTGACGTTCCGCCGAGCAGAAGTGGCTCGATGTCGACGCAACTGCGATCCTTGCCGCGCCGCAGTCAACAAGCACCGAGGCAAGCCCGAGAGACAGAGCCATGGTGGAGCACGCTCCGTAAAGCCCTATAAAAGGCATATTGAGCGATCGCAGACCGAACGACGAGCCTATGCATTGGTTCAAAAGGTCACCGGCAAGAGAAAAATCCACTTCGTCGGGCGTTTTCCCGGCTTTTGATAATGCGCGCGTCACGGCCTCTTTTTGGAGTGCGCTCTCCGCTTTTTCAAACGAAGCCTCGCCGAGCGTATCATCCTCAAAAACAAAGTCGAACTCGTCCTTGAGCGGCCCCTCGCCCTCGGTTTTGCCGACTACGGCCGCAAAGCCCGTTACCGAGGGGTGCGAATTGAGAGCAATAGTGTATTTTCCGAGTCTTTCAGCCATAAACTCACCTCAATAAAGCTTAAAGCAGTAGCAGATTATTCCGTAAATAAAAGCCGCAAGCGTGCCGTAGGCTATAACCGGACCGGCGAGTGAAAACAGCTTTGCACCCGTGCCGAGTATTTTGCCCTCGGCGCTGAATTCCATGGCCGGCGATACTATCGAATTTGCAAAGCCCGTTATCGGCACTATTGTGCCCGCACCGGCAACCTTTGCTATTTTGTCATAAACGCCGAGTCCCGTAAGACAGGCGGCTGTAACTATAAGCGTCACCGAAACTCCGGCGTTCACTTCGTCCTCGGAAAATCCCACTTCGGTATAAAGGGTGTTAAGAGCCTGACCGATGGTGCAAATAAGTCCGCCCGTCCAAAAGGCGTTGATCATATTTTTGATTTTCGGAGACGGCGGAGATGCACTTTTTGTCATTTTGCCGTATTCCTTGCCCGTAGTCATATATTTCAGTCCTTTCAAAGCTATTTTTGCCGTCAAACGGGTAAAAATTCATAATTTATACATTGATTTATATTTTTTTATGTTTTAAAATTTAAACATCAAATAAAGGCGGTGCTTTTAATGGCGCTTATAGAAGTCAAAGATTTATACAAGATATACAATCCGGGCGAAAACGAGGTTCGCGCGCTTGACGGTGTGTCGCTGACGATTGACCGCGGCGAATTTGTCGCCATTATCGGCCATTCGGGTTCGGGCAAATCGACGTTTATGAATATGCTCGGGCTTTTGGACGTTCCCACAAGCGGCGAATATAAGCTTGACGGGCACAATACGTCAAAGCTCTCCGACGACGAGATGAGCGAGATACGAAACAAAGAGATAGGCTTTATTTTTCAGGGCTTCAATCTTATATCGAGCCTTACTGCGCAGGAAAATGTGGAGCTGCCGCTTGCGTATCGCGGTATGCCGAAGGCGCAGCGTCACGTTCTGTCGGAGGACGCGCTCAAGCGTGTCGGGCTTGAAAAGCGAATGAACCATCTTCCGAAGCAGATGTCGGGCGGTCAGCAGCAGAGAGTTGCCATAGCCCGTGCCGTAGCCGCAAAACCGCCCATAATTTTGGCGGATGAGCCGACCGGCAACCTCGACAGCCACTCCGGAGCGGAGGTTATGCGAATACTTCACGAGCTGAACCGCGAGGGCAGAACGGTTATACTGATTACCCACGACAACGAAATAGCCGCAAATGCTCACCGAGTGATACGTATACAGGACGGTCAGGTTATAGAGGACTATATAAACGCGGACAAATAAGCCGAAAAAACACGGTACTGTAAGATTAGTCGCAAGGCGTTTTTTGTCAAAACAGCTTTTTACGGCTGTTTTTAAGCATAATGTATTGTATTTTTACTCGCATTAGTGTATAATAATTTTGATTATCAAGGGAGGCGGCAAAAGTGCTTGATCCGAACAAAACCATTCAGTTTTCAATAAAAGACGAGCGTGAAGAGGAGATGCGTCAGACGATGCTCACCGTCTACAATGCTCTCAAGGAAAAAGGCTATAACCCGATAAGTCAGATAGTCGGATATATTTTGTCCGAGGATCCGACATACATCACCACGCATAACAATGCGCGCAGCCTTATTCGCCGCCTTGACAGAGACGAGCTGCTTCAGGCGCTTGTCAAAAACTATCTTAAATCAAGCGAAAATAAATGAGGTGAAAGTTTTGGCTGAGAAAAAAGAGTTTCTCACATACAAGGGTAAACCCCTTGTTCGTCAGGGTAACACCATTTACTATGGCGATATGGCGGACGACTACGTTATAATGATGCAAATCCTTGCAAAGAAAGAGGTCGGCGATAAGGATAAGGCAGAGGTTGCCTCCAAGGTATCCGTTCAGCTTTTGAGCACGGACCCCAACGCGTCAATGAAAGAGCGCATCATTAAAACGAGCGAGAAAAAAGGTTTATATGCGGCAATGGACATTGCTGAAATTTGGCTGCAAAGAGCACTCGCGCACGAATAAGAAAAAGCGCCGTACCGAGAAATCGGTACAGCGCTTTATTTTTTTCTTTTAAGGTTCTCGCTCGCTTAAGCCATGAGCTTTGTGAATATTTCGATTATAACGCCCGAGAACGCTGAGATTCCGTAGAGCAGTCCGAGAATTTTCAGATTTTCACGGGGCTTTTTATTTGTTCTGAACAGCACCATAAGACCTATGCCTGCTCCGGAGCAAAGCCCTGCTATTACCGAGGCAAAGCTCAAGGCTCCGCCGAGATACATTTCCGTTAAAAGCACGGAGGCGGCGCAGTTCGGGATAAGCCCTATAAGCGCGGCTATAAGCGGCTGGAAGAAGGTGTTGCCGAGAAGTATTTCGGAAAGTCTGTCGGCGCCCAAAAGCTCAATGGCGAAATTCAGCGCAAGCGTGAAAACAAGCAAAAAGCCGAAAACCTTCAGCGTATGTGTGAGAGCCGGAATAAAAATCCCCTTGTGCTCGTCACAGTGACAGTGCTCCCCCTTACATATGTCGCCGATGTCGTGCTTTTCCTTTTCGGGGTGCTTTTTTACAAACAGGTCAACAATGTAACCTGCAGTAATGCCGATGATTATTTTAAACAGCAGAAGAAGCAGTATGTCTTTGCCTCGTGACGGCTCGGAAATGAGTATTATAAGCGCCTCGTCCGATGTCGCAAGAAATACCGCCAGAAGCGTGCCGAGCGTTATGACACCGCCCGAATACAAATTTGCGGCGAAAACCGAAAAGCCGCATTGCGGAATACAGCCGAGAAGCGAGCCCAAAAGCGGCCCCGCCTTGCCCGCGGAGCGAAGAGTATTGTTTATCTTTTCACCGGCGTGGTGCTCAAGAGCCTCCAAAAGTAAAAATGCGAGAAACAAAAACGGAAGCGTCTTGAGGCTGTCAATAAGAGTGTCCTTGATTACGTCTAAAGCTATTGTCATCTATGAAGCTGCCTTTCCTTTTTCAGACAGTCGCCGCACACTCCGTATAAAACCGTGCGCGAACCGTCAACCTTAAATCCGTGCTCTTTGTAAATGTGGGCGGAAAGCTCGCTCAAAAATTTGCATTCGGCGTGTATGAGCTTGCCGCATTCGGTGCATTTGAGGTGGTAGTGCTCGCGGCATTCGGCGTTTTTGCCGGCGTATTGATAGCACGCGCTGTCGCCGTCGCCGCCCGTGAATTTTCGTACCTCGCCCGAGGCGCACAGCTTTTCAAGATGTCGGTAAATCGTTGTTTTACCGACGCTCTCCCCGCTTTTTCTGAGCTTCTCAAAAATCTCGTCCGCCGTCAGATGACGGTCCTTGTTTTCGAGCAGTATGTCAAATACCATTTTGCTCTGCTTTGTGTTGTAGCTCAAATTTTCCGCCCCCGAACAATCAGTTTTGCGCGTTGTATCTTGCGCGTGATGTCTTAACCGCTTCGTTTTGCACGTTTTGCCGAACAAAGCGAAACTGAAATTCAATTTCAATTTCAATTTTGTATTTTAAATCGGTTTTTTGCGTTTGTCAAGTGCTTTTTATAAGAAAAAATTTGGAATTACAACGCCGGTAAAAGCCGCCGGTAAAAGCCATGAATTAAACGCACACACGCTTTTCACGTAAAATTCGGAATTTTTGTAATATCGTCGGCACAATATTGTCGGAATAAACATAATATTGTATGTGCGGCGTCGGTGCCTGTCTGTCCGCTCGTCCGCAAATCGGCTGCCGCTTGCCAGAAATGCGGCAACGGAGCGGATTTAATCGGTAAAACTGTACATATATTATTGTCAAATTGACGAAAACACAAAAACAAAAAAGCGAATACAAATTCACCTAAAACGAACTAAAAAGGCTGTAAGAGGGCGAAAATGTCAAAAAAGCACACTCGAAATTGACTATATGCACAAATAATCCGTAAACTACATCTTAATGTTGCACAAAAATAATTTAAAAAACTTGTGCAAAAAGTCTTGACAAAAATTACAAACGGTGGTACTATACAGTCAAGATGAAACGAAAGGAGCTGTTAAGAATGATCGTTAAGGATTATGAATGCGAAATACAGCTTATCAACGAGCTTAAGGACGCTAAGTTGTCGTGGAAAACGATCGGTAAAATGCTTCGCCTCTATGCGATGGAAGTAAGATAAGGCAAACGCCTTATTAAACCGTCAAATCCCCGCGTCAGCGGGTTTACATATACCAATTCCAATCCCTTTTTATACAACTTAATGACACTTAGCAAGCAAAAAGGACCGCGTAAAAACGGTCCTTTTTGCTTGTTTATTTTTATTTCGGGCGGCGGTTTTTCGGCTTTATCATAAGTCTCAAATAAATCCGACAGAAATGCGGCACGGTGAGTGCGGCAAAAAAGCGCGTCCACTCTCGGAGTGGCGCGAAGCCGAGAGTGTGAGCGATGAAATAATACAGGCCGGGAAGAAACAGACAAAAAAAGACCCGACGCTATGCGCCGGGCAACTTTAATGTAATGGGTTTTGGCTTTTATGACCTGTGCGAGTTCTTAAAACATCCACCACAATGTTCTTCTCTCGCTTGGTACAGTCTTATAATAACAAGCGATTATTGCAAACCGCACACAGAAATGTGAACAAATTGTTAACATTTTCAACTTTTTGAGGAAAATTGACAATTTTTTTGTTTGTCCTCATTTTTTTAGGGGCTGTTCGTGCAAACAAATAGACATTATACATTACAAATGTTGATATACGTAAAATCGCTCTTGACAGTTAATTCTCAATGGGCTATAATTACACAGTATCCCAGAATAAAGGGAGGGAATCAGAATGAGTCAGGTAAAAGTTAAAGAAAATGAGTCTTTGGAAAGCGCTCTTCGCCGCTTTAAAAGACAGACCTCTCGTGACGGCGTAATTCAGGAAGTTCGTAAAAGAGAGCATTACGAAAAGCCTTCTGTTAAAAGAAAAAAGAAGTCAGAAGCAGCTCGTAAAAGAAAGTATAAGTAATTGAGAGGCGGACAAGGTTTTGTCCGCCCTTTCTTTTGAAAAAACAGGGAGATCCCATTTAAGGAGCATTATGGATAACGAACTTATGCCGAAATACCGCTTTCACAGCGTGCTTGACGTGACGCCCGAGGATATACGCAAAATGGGCGCACGCGCAATAGGCCTTGATATTGACAATACCATAGCTCCGGACGGAACCTTTAAATTTTTAAAGGGTGTGGAGCATTGGCTTGACACAATGAGAAAAGCCGGGATACCGGTTATCATAATTTCAAACGGTACGGTTTTCAGAGTCGGGCCGATAGCTAAAAAATTCGGTCTGCCGTATGTTTGCGTTGCTGCAAAGCCGAAGCCCAAGGGGCTCTTAAGAGCTGCCGCAAAGCTCGGCGTGCCGATAGAGAAGCTCGCAATGCTCGGCGATCAGCTTTTTTCCGACATCAAGGCGGCAAACCGCTGCGGCGCGATTGCCGTCAGAATAGACCCTATGCCTGCAAAGAGTCTTTATCCGCATTATTATGCGTGGAAGGCAAAGCGCGAGGAGCCTATAATAAAAGAATTTGAAAAATTACATGGGTATGGTGTTTACGATGATTAAAGAATTGCAGTTTTTGCTGAAAAATTCAGAGAATATTGATTCGGCGCTTATAGTGTCGCCCGAAAACAGGCGTTATTTCACCGAATTTCCGTCGTCCGACGGGTTTTTGCTCGTAACGCGCGACGACGCCGTTTTTATAACCGACAGCAGATACATAGAGGCTGCCGAAAACAAGGTTACGGAATGTAAACCCGCTCTTCAGAAGAGAGAAATTTCACAGGTCTATGATTTCTTTAAGTCAAACGGTGCCGAAAAGGTCGGCATTGAGGCGTCGCGTATGACTGTGTCCGAGCTTGCGAAATTCGATAATGCGCTTAAGGAGATAAGCATAGATTTTTCGGGCGAGCTTGACAATATGATTGACGCTCTCCGTATGGTAAAATCCGAGTCCGAAATCGAAAAGATAAAGAAAGCACAAAAAATCGCCGAGGGAGCATTCGACGACATATGCGGCTTTATAAAGCCCGGCGTTACCGAAAAAGAGATTGCGCTCAGACTCGAATACTATATGCTGACGCACGGCGCCGAGGGTCTTTCGTTCGAGACTATCGCCGTAAGCGGTAAAAATACGTCTATGCCGCACGGCGTTCCGACGGATAAGAAAATCGAAGTCGGCGACTTTGTCACCATGGACTACGGCGCACTTTACGACGGCTACCACAGCGATATGACAAGAACCGTGGCCGTAGGCAAGGTGAGCGACGAGCAGAAAAAGGTTTACAATACCGTTCTTGAAGCGCAAAAGGCAGGTCTTGACTTCATAAGACCCGGCGTTTCGGGCAAGGATGCCGACAGAGTTTCGCGCGATATTATAGAAAACGCTGGCTACGGCGAATATTTCGGGCATTCGCTCGGCCACGGCGTGGGAGTGGAAATTCACGAAAAGCCCAATCTTTCGCCTTCGAGTGAATTTATCCTGAAAAAAGGCAATGTGGTAACCGTTGAGCCGGGAATTTACGTTCCGGGCAAATTCGGCGTGAGAATAGAGGATTTTGCGGTAATAACCGAAAACGGAGCGGAAAATATGACACACTGCCCCAAAGAGCTTATAATCCTTTAAAAAACACTTGAAAAACAACCGGATATATTATAAAATAAGTATGATTAAAATTGCGCTTCGGCAAAAGTGCGCCGAGGCTTAAAACGGAGGATTTAAAAATGGTATCAGCAGGCGATTTCAGAAACGGCGTTACTTTTGAAATGGACGGCGGCGTTTATCAGATAATCGAATTCCAGCACGTAAAACCCGGCAAGGGTGCTGCTTTTGTCCGCACCAAAATCAGAAACGTTATTACCGGCAGCGTTGTAGAAAAGACCTTCAACCCGACCGATAAATTCCCGACCGCGTTTATTGAGAGAAAAGATATGGAATACTCATACAACGACGGCGATCTCTATTACTTTATGGACCCCGAGTCATACGAGCTTGTTCCGATAAGCAAGAGCGAGCTCTCAGACAACTTCAAGTTCGTAAAGGAAAATATGGTTTGCAAAATACTTTCCTACAAGGGCAAGGTATTCGGCGTTGAGCCGCCCACATTCGTAACTCTTGAGGTTACAAAGACCGATCCCGGCTTCAAGGGCAACACGGCTACAAACGCAACAAAGCCGGCTACTCTTGAAACAGGTGCCGAGATAAAGGTTCCGCTCTTTATCGACGAGGGCGAAATGATTAACGTTGATACCCGCACAGGCGAGTATATGTCAAGAGCCAACTCATAACGGAGATAAAAACGGGGGAATAATTTTGCCCCATTTTTATAGTGTTCGGATTTTGTGCATTGCACTCCGAAAAAACACGGCGTTCTATGTCAGCTACGATAGGACGTCCGCGCATACAAAAATATTGTAGCTGTGAAAGGCTATGGTGATTACTATGACAGTTACCGAAAAAGCGGCTTATCTCAAAGGCGTGGTTTCAATGCTTAAGCTCGAGGAGAATTCCGACGAGGCTAAGGTTTTGAACGTACTTGTTGACACAATAGACGAAATGGCTCAGTCCATTGCCGAGCTTGAGGAACAGCTTGACCTCACAAACGAGCAGCTTGATGCCGTTGACGAGGATCTTGACGATCTTGAGGAATATGTTTACGGCGATGACGATGATGACTGCTGCTGCGACGACGATGATATGTACGAGGTAGAGTGCCCGTCATGCGGCGAGACCGTATATTTTGACGGCGCTGCCATTGAGGATGGCTCTGCCGAGTGCCCGAATTGCGGCGCAAAGCTTGACTTTGACCTTGACGGCTGCGACTGCGACGACTGCGGTCATGACCACGACGAAGAATAATCTCGTCAAAATAATATAACTGTAACGGGGCAGTAAGAGCGTGATGCTTTTACTGCCCTGCTTTTTTATACCGCAAAAAAAGTCGGAGTGAATCATTTTGGCCGCAAGTGTGACCGCTGAAATCGAATGTAGATGAATTTTGTAACAAAATGCACAAACGGCTGTAATGAAGTTCGTCGGAAATTTGATTAAAATAGTCAAAAACCCCTTGAAAAATAGATTTTGTTTTGATAAAATAAAAAATAACTAAAAGGATAAGTGGCAAATTGCACATTTCCCATGTTTCCCGAAGGGAGTTAAAGAGCAGGATGAGCACTAAAACAACCAAAAAGCACAGCGAGAACGATGTTCCGCTTTACCTTTTCCATGAGGGCAGCAATTCAAATGCGTATGAGTATTTCGGCTCCCACAGAAAAAATAAGAATACCGTGGTTTTCAGAGTTTGGGCGCCTGACGCAAAAAATGTCAGCGTTACGGGAGATTTTAACGATTGGTCGGAGACTGAAAATCCGATGAAGCCGCTCAAAAACAGCGGCGGCGTTTGGGAGGCTGAAATCAAGAATATCAAGCCCTACGATATGTATAAATATTGTATAACCGCTGCCGACGGAAGAACGCTTATGAAGTGCGACCCATACGGCTTTCATATGGAAACGCGCCCCGGTACGGCTACAAAATACTATGAAATCGACGATTGCTACGAGTGGCACGACGAAAAGTGGGTGGAGGGCAGAAACGGCAAAAACATCTATGAGTCGCCCGTAAATATCTACGAGATACACGCGGGCTCCTGGAAACAGTATGACGACGGTAATTTCTACTCGTACCGCGCGCTTGCCGACGCTCTTGTGCCGTATGTTAAAAAGATGGGCTATACCCATATCGAGTTTATGCCGCTCACGGAATATCCGTTTGACGGCTCGTGGGGCTATCAGGTAACGGGTTATTTTGCCGCAACGTCACGTTACGGCGAGCCTAAGGACCTTATGTATCTTGTAGATAAATGCCACGAAAACGGAATAGGCGTGATTTTGGACTGGGTTCCGGCACACTTCCCTAAGGACGCAAACGGTCTTTACGAATTTGACGGCGGACCGCTCTATGAATACAGCGACCCGAGAAAGGGTGAGCATTACGGATGGGGAACAAGAGTCTTTGACTTCGGAAAAAATGAGGTTCGCTCGTTTTTGATGTCCTCCGCTTCGTTCTGGCTTAAAAAATATCACCTTGACGGCATAAGGATAGACGCCGTTGCATCGATGCTGTATCTCGATTACGACCGCAAGGACGGCGAGTGGGTGCCGAATAAAAACGGCGGCAACGAAAATCTTGAGGCTGTCGAATTTTTGCAGAAGCTCAACGAAAATATTTTCCGCGACTTCCCGTATGCCATGATGATAGCCGAGGAGAGCACCTCTTGGCCAATGGTTACAAAGCCTGTATTTTCGGGCGGACTCGGCTTCAACTTCAAGTGGAATATGGGTTGGATGAACGATATTCTCCGCTATTTTTCGCTTGACGGATTTTTCCGCAAATATAATCACGACTGCATCACCTTCTCCATGTTCTACGCATTTTCCGAGAATTTCGTGCTTCCCATTTCTCACGACGAGGTGGTGCACGGCAAGAAGTCGCTTATAGACAAAATGCCCGGCTCATATGACGAAAAGTTTGCCGGAGTTCGCGCGTTTCTCGGCTATATGATGGCGCATCCCGGCAAAAAGCTTATGTTTATGGGTCAGGAGTTCGGCCAGTTTATCGAGTGGAATTACGAAAAGGGCCTGGATTGGCTTCTGCTCGATTATCCCAAGCACCGCGCGCTGCAAAACTATTTTAAAAAGATAAACGAATTTTACAAGGCAAACCCGGCATTTTGGCAGATAGATTATTCGTGGGAGGGCTTCTCGTGGATATCCTCCGACGATAAGGATAATTCCGTTATCGCATTCCGACGTATTGATGAAAAGGGCAAGGAGATAATCGTTGTCTGCAATTTCACGAATGTCGAGAGATGCGACTACCGCATAGGAATACCGAAAAAAGGAGCCTATAAGATAGTATTCAATTCCGACGACGTCGATTTCGGCGGCGAAGGAAAGGGAAACAAGGGTAAATTAAAAACCGAATCGATAAATATGCACGGCTTCGAGCAAAGCATTTCTCTTGATTTGCCGCCGATGTCTGCAATATACATAAAAAAAACAAGGTAGTCTTGTACCAGTCCGGTGCAAGGCAGAGGCTAAGGCCTTTAAAAGGAGGATAAATCTATGGCACGCAAAATGGAATGTATTGCGATGCTGCTGGCAGGAGGTCAGGGTTCAAGACTCGGAATTTTGACCAAGAAGATTGCAAAGCCCGCAGTTCCCTACGGCGGTAAGTACAGAATTATCGACTTTCCGCTTTCAAACTGTGTGAATTCCGGCATTTCGACCGTCGGCGTTCTGACCCAGTACCAGCCGCTTGAGCTTAACGACTACATCGGCAACGGTCAGCCGTGGGATCTCGACCGAGCGCAGGGAGGAGTTCATATTCTCTCGCCTTATCAGCAGATAAAGGGCTCGGAGTGGTACAAGGGCACCGCAAACGCTATTTATCAAAACATAAACTTTATCGACAGATATAATCCCGAATATGTGGCGGTTCTCTCGGGCGACCATATTTACAAGATGGATTACTCAAAGATGCTCGACTATCATAAGGAAAAGGGAGCGGCCTGCACCATTGCAATGCTTGAGGTTCCGTGGGAGGAGGCTTCGCGCTTCGGCCTTATGATTACCGATGAGGACAACGCCATAAAGGAATTTGAGGAAAAGCCGAAAAATCCCAGAAGCAACAAGGCTTCCATGGGCGTTTACATATTCACGTGGTCAAAGCTTCGCAAGTACCTTATAGACGACGAGAATAATCCGGAGTCGTCAAACGACTTCGGTCACGACGTAATACCGGCAATGCACGCCGCCGGCGAAAAACTCTACGCTTACCTCTTTGACGGCTACTGGAAGGACGTCGGAACAATCGATTCCCTTTGGGAAGCAAACCTTGACCTTTTAAATCCCAAGGTTGACCTTGACCTTTCGGACCCCACCTGGAAAATCTATTCAAAAACTCCCGAAGCGCCTCCGCACTATGTTTCACCCGAGGCTACGGTGCAGAATTCAATGGTTGCCGAGGGCTCACAGGTTTACGGCGAGCTTGATTTCTCGATTTTGTTCTCAAATGTCACCGTTGAGCGCGGTGCCGTGGTAAGAGATTCCATAGTGATGCCCGGAACGGTCATAAAAGAGGGTGCTGTGGTACAGTATGCAATAGTTGCCGAAAACGCGGTCATTGAAGAGAATGCCGTTGTCGGAGCGAGACCCGAGGATGTGGAAAATCTTGACGACTGGGGCGTAGCCGTAGTCGGAAGCGGTGTTACCGTAGGCAAAAACGGAGTTGTGGCACCCAAGGCAATGGTTGACGAAGACGTAAAGGGGGCTTAAAAATGACCGGAAATAACATAGTCGGAATCATTTATTCAAACATATATGACGAGTGTCTCAGCGAGATGACGGGGCTTCGCACCATGGGCAGCGTGCCGTTTGCCGGCAGATACCGCCTTATCGACTTTCCGCTTTCCAATATGGTAAACAGCGGCATAGAAAAGGTCGGAGTTATCACAAAGAGCAACTATCAGTCGCTTATGGACCATCTCGGAACCGGCAAGCCGTGGGATCTCTCCCGCAAGACTGAGGGGATGTTTATTCTTCCGCCGTTCGCCTCCGCGGGCAACAAGAGCTTTTACAGCGGCAGAGTCGAGGCTCTCAAGGCGAATATGGGCTTTATAGCACGCTCCACCGAGGAGTACATACTTTTTGCCGATTGCAATAATATAGTAAACATCGACATTGACGAGCTTATGGATTACCATACCGACAAGGCGGCAGATATAACGATTGTTTATAAGCACGGTAAATGTCCGCGTTTGCAAAACAATATGGCGTTTTCCTTTGATGACGACAGCAGAGTGAAAATGGTCGCAATGTCGCCCGCAAGCGATACCATAGTTGATTATTCGATGAACATAATACTTATGAAGAAATCTCTTCTTCAAAGGCTTGTAAACGATGCCGTAAGTATGAATCACGAGTCGTTTGAGCGCGACATCATACAAAGCAATGTCGAAAAGCTTCGCATTTACGGCTTTGAGGCAAAGGGATTCTCACTTACCGTTGACTCCATGCAGAGCTATTTTGACGCGAATATGCAGCTTCTCGACCCCGACAACTGCAAGCGGTTGTTTAACAGAGAGCGACCCATATACACAAAGGTTCGCGATGATATGCCGGCTATTTACGGTCTCGGCTCAAGCGTTAAAAATTCGCTCGTCGCAAACGGCTGCATAATAGACGGTGAGGTTGAAAACTCCATACTTTTCCGCGGCGTAAGAGTGGAAAAGGGCGCAGTGGTCAAAAATTCGATTCTCTGTCAGGGCAGCTTTGTGGCCTCCGGCTCTTCTCTCAACTACACCGTTACCGACAAGAGCGTTGCGATAACGCCTAATAAAAACCTCTCCGGCGCGGAGGATTATCCGGTTTATGTCGGCAAGGGCATAGTTATTTAACGCGGCGAACAGAGTTTACCGTTTACAAATTTTTGATTGAGGCGATTTTAAATGAAAGTATTATATGTAGCGAGCGAGGCACTCCCGTTTATGGCTTCGGGCGGCCTCGGCGATGTGGCAGGCAGTCTGCCGCAGGCTCTCAGAAAACGTCTTATAGGGTGCCGCGTTGTTATGCCGCTCTATGACGGCATTAAGCAGGAGCTTAAAGATACCATGACGTTTATCACGAGCATATCCGTGCCCGTGGCATGGCGCAGGCAGTATTGCGGAATTTTTGAGGCTAAGTACAAGGGCGTTATCTATTATCTTTTGGATAATCAGTATTATTTTAAGCGCGACGGAATTTACGGCTATTATGACGATGCCGAGAGATTTGCATTCTTCTCGCGCGCGGTGCTTGAGATGATACCGTATATCGACTTTAAGCCCGATATAATTCACTGCAACGATTGGCAGACGGCTCTTACGCCGCTCTATTACAGCTCAATGTATGCAAGCAGCCCCGGCTATGAAAATATCAAGACCGTGTTTACAATACACAACATCCAGTACCAGGGCACATACGGCAAGGAGCTTATAAACGAGGTCCTCGGCATACCGCAGAGCGCAACGTCGCTTATTGAGTACGACGGCGACGTAAACTTTATGAAGGGTGCCATAGAGACTGCAAACAGGGTAACTACCGTAAGTCCCTCTTATGCGAGTGAAATTTTGGACCCGTGGTATTCCTACGGACTTGACACAATTCTCAACGAGCGTTCGTGGAAGCTTTCGGGCATACTCAACGGTATAGACACCGAGCTTTATAATCCCGAAACCGATAAGGACATCTTTGTAAATTATTCGGCGAACGATTTCCGCAAAAAGGCGGACAACAAGAGGGCTCTTCAGGAGCTTATGAATTTGCCGCAGAGAGCGGACGTACCGCTTATCGGTATGGTGTCAAGGCTTGTTTCGCACAAGGGACTTGACCTTGTAAGAGCCGTTCTTGACGAGTTCTTGGGCGGTACCGATGTGCAGATGGTCGTTCTCGGCTCAGGCGAGTGGCAGTATGAACAGTTCTTTAAGGATATGGCGGCGAAATATCCCGATAAATTCGCCCTGAAGCTCGGATTTGTTCCGTCGCTTTCAAAGAAGATTTATGCAGGCACCGATATGTTCCTTATGCCGTCAAAGAGCGAGCCGTGCGGACTTTCACAGATGATAGCTCTGCGCTACGGCTCTGTGCCGATAGTCCGTGAGACGGGCGGTCTGCGCGACACGATAAGGGACAGCGGCGACGGTGAGGGCAACGGCTTCACGTTTGCGAGCTACAACGCTCACGATATGCTTTACACAATACGCCGTGCGATTGAGGGCTATCAGAACCGTGAGGGCTGGAGCATACTCGTAAAGCGCGCCATGGAGTGCGACAACAGCTGGGGCAAGTCCGCTAACGAATACATAAGACTTTACAAGGATTTGCTCAAGGAGTAATCCGTATAAAATAAAAACCCGACTCACATATGGCCTAATGTGAGTCGGGTAATTTTTTGCTTTTTATTCGCCCTCTGTGTGCGTAACGCCGATGCCGAGCTCATTTAATTGCTCGTCGTCAACCGGAGCGGGACATTCCGTCATAGGCTCCGACGCGTTTTGAAGCTTGGGATACGCGATAACGTCTCTGAGGCTGTCGCAGCCTATCATCTGCATGCAAAGTCTGTCAAGACCTATGCCCATTCCGCCGTGCGGCGGTGCGCCGTAACGGAAAGCGTCAAGCAGATAGCCGAATTTGCTGTAAGCCTCTTCTTTGGAAAGACCGAGCAAATCAAAAATTCTGCTCTGCAATTTGGGGTCGGTAATTCTTATGGAGCCGCTCGAAAGCTCAATTCCGTTGAGCACAAGGTCGTAGCACTTAGCACGAACCTTGGCCTTGTCGGTTTCGAGGTACTCGAGGCACTCGTCCATCGGTGCGGTGAAGGGATGGTGCATTGCGACAAACTGCTTGAGTTCCTCGTCATATTCGAAGAACGGGAACTCGGTAATCCACAGGAAATTGTATTTTCCCTCGGGGATAATGTCGAGCTTTTTGGCAACCTTTTGCCTTAATGCGCCGAGCACCGTGAGAACGTGATTTTTGATTTTATCGGCTACAATCAGTATAACATCGCCCTTTTCGGCGCCTGTCTTTTTAAGTATGGCGTTCATTTCGTCCTCTGTCATAAACTTTGCAAAGGATGAGGAAATGCCGTCGTCTGTCATACGAATCCAAGCAAGACCCTTTGCGCCTATGCCCTTTACGTAATCCGTGAGCTTGTCAATTTCTTTTCTCGAGAGAGCCGATACCGCATTTTTTGCGTTGATGGCTCTGACTGTGCCGCCCTCGGCTGTTGCGCTTTTGAATACGACGAATTCGGACGAGGAAACTTCGTCTGTTATGTCGATAAGCTCCATACCGTATCTTGTGTCGGGCTTGTCCGAGCCGTAACGGTTCATAGCCTCATTGTAGGTGATTCTCGGCAGAGGGGTCGGCACATCAACGCCTATGGCGTCCTTGAAAACGCGCTTGATGTAGCCCTCGCCTATTGAAAGCACGTCCTCCATATCGACAAAGGACATTTCAAGGTCTATCTGCGTGAATTCGGGCTGACGGTCTGCACGCAGATCCTCGTCGCGGAAGCAGCGCGCTATCTGCATATATCTGTCAAAGCCGGCAACCATGGAGAGCTGCTTGTAAAGCTGCGGCGACTGCGGCAAGGCATAGAAGCTGCCGTTGTGAATTCTTGACGGTACAAGAAAGTCGCGTGCGCCCTCGGGCGTGGAACGGATAAGCATCGGCGTTTCAATTTCGATAAAGCCGTTCTCGTCAAAATAGTCACGCGTTATTTTAGTTATTTTATGTCTAAGCAGTATGTTTTTCTGTAAATCGGGTCTGCGAAGGTCAAGATAGCGGTATTTAAGCCTTGTAGTCTCGGCGGTCTGGCAGTTCGGAACTATCTCAAACGGAGGAGTTTCGCTCTTGCCGAGAATCCGAAGCTCAGTTACCTCAACCTCGATTTCGCCTGTGGCAATCTCGGTGTTTTTTGCTGAACGCTCTCTTACCGTACCGACGGCTGCGAGAACATACTCGCTTCTCGCGGAAAAGGCCTTATCAAACACGGCCTTGTCGGTATTTTCGTCAAATGCGAGCTGAACTATGCCCGTTCTGTCGCGCAAATCTATAAATATGAGTGAGCCGAGGTCACGCTGACGCTGAACCCAGCCGCAGAGCGTAACGGTTCTTCCGACGTCCTTTGCGGTGAGTGTGCCGCAGTAGTCAGTGCGTTTAAGTCCCTCAAGAGTTTCCATTATGCGTTTCCCCCTAAAATATCTTTAATATCAATGCCTTCGGTGTCAAAGCCCGCCATTGCCTGGCGAATTACTATCGATTGGAAATTATCGGTGAAGTCCTTGAGCGTGGTATCCTCCTCCGTGCCGTCAGCCATATTTTTAAGCTTGACATTTCCCGAGGACAGTTCGTTTTCGCCGAGAACCACGGTGTAGAGAGCACCGATTTTGTTTGCGTATTTCATCTGCGCCTTAAAGCCCCTGCCTACCGTGTCAAACTGAGCGGAAAGCCCCTCGTTGCGAAGGTCGGTTGCAAGCTCGGCAGCCTTGATATTTGCTTCGTCGCCCATGGATACTATAAATATATCGCACTTTTTGCGCTCGGGGAACGGAGTTTTTTGCGCCTCCATCAAAAGGAGCAGCCTCTCTATGCCCATAGCGAAGCCGCACGCCGGAAGCGGATTTCCGCCGACCTCCTCTATTAAGCCGTCATATCTTCCTCCGCCGCATACGGTGCCCTGCGCGCCTATTTCGTTTGAGACAAACTCAAACACGGTGCGCGTGTAGTAGTCAAGTCCGCGGACGATGCGCGGATTTACCGTATAGGCTATATTCATGGCGTCGAGATATTTTTTTACCGAGTCAAAGTGCTCGCGGCAATCGTCGCAGAGATAATCCGTTATGACGGGCGCGCCCTTTGCGATTTCGGAGCATATTGGACTTTTGCAGTCAAGTATTCTCATCGGATTTTTTTCGAGTCTGCCGCGGCACGTGTCGCAAAGCTCGTCAATATGGGATGCAAAATATTCCTTCAATGCCTTGTGATACTCCGCGCGGCATTTCTTGCAGCCGATGGAGTTTATTTCGAGTGAAAGATTTGATACGCCGAGGTAGTTGAACACCTCGTTTGCGAGCGCTATAATTTCCGCGTCCTGCGAGGGAGCGCCTGCGCCGAAGCATTCCACGCCGAACTGGTGGAATTCGCGGAGCCTGCCTGCCTGCGGTTTTTCATAGCGGTAGCACGAGATGAGGTAGTAGATTTTTTGCGGCATCGGCTCGTTGAAAAGCCCGTTTTCGAGGAATGCTCTTACCGCGCCTGCCGTGCCCTCGGGACGGAGCGTTATCGAACGTCCGCCTTTATCGGAAAAGGTGTACATCTCTTTTTGAACTACGTCTGTGGTGTCGCCCACGCCGCGCTCAAAAAGCTCGGTATGCTCAAAAACCGGTGTGCGCATTTCGTAAAAGCCGTAGTTTTCGGCTATCTCGCGCATTGCCGCTTCAATATACTGGGTTTTATAGCTGTCCTTGGGCAGCAAATCGAGAGTACCCTTTATGGAGCTTGTTATAAGTGACATCTCAAATATCCTTTCGGTTGGGGATTATATCAGTGACGCACAGGGTGCGTAACACTATAATGCCCCCTCTGTTCGGAGGGGGCGAAAAAATACTGCTTATTTCGGATTTACAATATCACGCCAGTCAAGATCGCCTCTTTCAAGGCTGTGTATAAGCGCCTCTGCCGTTGCAATATTTGTTGCAACCGGAATATTGTGTACGTCGCAAAGCCTTAAAAGGTTATTCTCCTTAGGCTCATGCGGCTTCGGATTGAGCGGATCTCGGAACATCAAGAGAAGGTCTATCTCGTTGCAGGCTATACGCGCGCCTATCTGCTGGTCGCCGCCCTGCGAGCCGCTTAAAAACTGCTGTATTTTAAGACCGGTAGCTTCGGAAACAAGTTTTCCCGTAGTGCCGGTTGCGCAAAGATTATGCTTAGACAAAATTCCGCAATATGCTATGCAAAACTGAACCATAAGTTCCTTTTTTTCATCGTGAGCCATCAAAGCTATATTCATAAAAGTTCCTCCGATCTTTTATTCGTTTATGTTTTATACAACTTAAAATATTCTCCGATAGATATAATAACAAAAAAAAGTCAACTTTTCAAGATTTTTTTCATTTTGCACAAAAATAGTGTGGATTACATCCGGTACAGCACCCCAAAATACCCTAAATTAAAAATATTTCGGCGAAAACGGCACATTTTTGCCGAGAAGACGCTCGGCGATTCGAGAAAAAGCACTCCCTATAAAGCCGGAAAGCCTGCCGCCATCGCTCAAATTCATCGCGGACGAATCATACGGGACAACTCCGAGTAGCTTTACGGAGGAAATATCCACGCAGTCGTTGAGCTTTGTCTGCCTGCCCTCCTCCATTTCGGAGCGTATCACCTTATTCACTATAAGCCGCGCCTCGTCGGAAAGAGGTCTTATTTTTTCGGCCTTGTCAAAGGCGCTTCGCAGAGATACGGCGTCGGGCGTCGTCACGATTATCGCCTTGTCGCAGATTTTTGCTGCGAAATCAAAGGCTGTGCCGCAATTCTCGGCGTCAAACAGTATATAATCATAGCTGCTTTCAAAAGAGAGTATAAGCTCATAAAATTCGTCGTATGTAAGCTCTTCCGTGCTTTTGGGGGCCGGCAAAAGCGAAACGCCATTATATAATGTATCGTAAACGGCGTCTTTTTTTTTGCAGTTGCCCCTGGCGGCGTCATACCAATTAAAAAGTATGTCCTCGCCCGTTTCGAGGAGCAGGTCGAGACTTCGGACGGAGGTGTCGGCGTCCGCGCACAGCACCCTTTTGCCCGCAGAGGCGAGTGCGGCCGCCAAGCCTACGGTTACCGTCGATTTCCCGGAGCCGCCCTTACCGGAGCACACTATATACTTTTCAGCCATCGGAAATACCCCTTTCTTCAGCCGAGCAGCGAGCCGTAGCCTTGCGCGGTATTGACGCTGCCGCCGTCGGTCTCAAAGTAAGCCTTGTATATTTCTGCGACGAGCGAAGCTGTGGCGGAACCGCTGTTGAGGTTTTCGATTGCCACGCAGACCGCTATCTGAGGGTCGTCGGCAGGCGCAAAGGATATCATAAAGCCGTTAAGACCGGTAACTATTTTGCCGCTCACCTTTGCCTTGCTCTCTGCGGTACCGGTTTTCGCCGCCACCTTTACGGGGAGACTTTTAAATGCCGGAAGCCTTGCACCGAGCATTCCCATACCCTCTTTGACTATGCGTATGCTGTTTTGAGAAACACCGGTTTCGTTTAAAACAACGCCGTCGTTTGAGAGCAGAGTTTCGGAATAGTCGCTTGATTTCACGCTTTTTACAAAGTGCGCGCGGTATCTCGTTCCGCCGTTTGCAATGGTCGAAACATAGCTGCAAAGCTGTATGGGCGTAAAGAGGTTGTCCGACTGACCTATTGCAGCCTGAACGGTGTCGCCCGGGTACCATGTGCCGCCGTGAGCCTCTCTGTAAGCAATACCGGCAAGTACGCCCGAGGATTCGTTTATTTCAACGCCCGTCTTTTGGCCGAGTCCGAATCTTGTGCAGTAATCGTTCATACGGTTTATGCCCAAAAGCCTGCCCGTTTCGTAGAAATAGATGTTGCAGGATTGGTTAAGAGCGTTTTTAACGTCTATCCAACCGTGCGAGCCGAGACATTTGAAGGTCGTGTCGGTAAACTGACGGTAAATGTGGCTGCAATAAAATTTTGACGTTTCGGTTATAACGCCCTCCTCGAGCCCCGCTGCCGCTATTGCCGGCTTCATTGTGGAACCGGGCTCATAGGTGCTCATAAGAGCTCTGTTCCAAAGCGGAGAGCTTTTATCCTTTGAGAGAGCCTCGTAATTTTGATAGTATGTGTTCAGGTCATAGCTCGGATATGTCGCGCAGGCGAGCACGGCACCGGTATTTACATCCATTACCACGGCCGAACCGACCGCCGGAATTGCGTCTTTGTCGCGGTACTTTTCGACAAATGCCGCAAGCGAATCCTGAACCTTTTTTTGAAGCACGGAGTCAAGCGTGAGTATTACCGTGTCGCCGTCAACGGGCTCGCGGGTGATTTCGCTTGTTTTTGAGCCATCGGACGCCGTGGTTGTTGTCATTATGCCGTTTGTTCCGCGAAGGTAATCCTCCATGGCGCTTTCAAGGCCGAATTTGCCTATGGTGTCATCCATGGCATATGCGCGCAGGCTGAGCGTGGTTTTTTGCTCCGTAGTCAAATTCTGATCCGTGCTCTCCGCCTTGTAAGCGTCCGTTCTGTCCTTGTATTCGCTCTCGTTGAGCTTGCCGGTGATTCCTATTATATGCGGTGCTATCGTGCCGTCGGTGTAGTGGCGCGCGGTAGTCACGTTTATATCAACACCCCTGTAAAAGCTGCTGTTTTCTTTAATTTTGGCGGCGAGCGTCGGTGAGACGGAGTCGGCCACCGTGAACGGATTTGCCGCCGAAAACGAAATTTTCTTTAAAGAATAACAGACGGACGCGATTTTGAGTGCGTCTGCCGCCGAGTAGCCACCGAGAGAAAACTTTTCCACAAGCTCGTCGAAGCAGTTTTGCGCCGTGGCGTAGGAATTAAGATACAGAACGTCCTTGGATTTTAAATATGTTATGTCCTTGTCGGCATTTTCCTTAAAAGAAACAGAGCCGTCCGAATTTAACACGAGCGGCAGATTGTCGTTCCAAGCTGTGCCCTCGCTCTCAAGCAGGTTTATAAGCGACAGGATTATTTCGTTTCGCTTGTCCTGCTCCTTTGTGGACGGGAAATAGGACGCGTTCAGCACGACGGAATTTATCTGCTCGTTTGTGACAAGCGGCGTTCCGTTGCAGTCGAGTATTTCGCCTCGCGATGCGGCTATTGTGGATTTTGTCTCGGACAGAGCGACACGCTGCGTCGAATAGTCCGCCGCATTGACAATTTGAATACGGAACAAATCCACCGCGAAAAGTGAAAATATAAACAGGACGGATACGGTAAAAATAAGTATTCTTCGCCTTATTTGCTTTTTGTTGTCCAAATTTGCCGCTCCTTTCTCATCAGTTTTCAAGAACGTTGATTTTTGTCCGCCGCATAACGGCACGAACTATAATGTACCACAGCGGCGTGAAAAGGAATGAATACACCGCCGCAGGTATATAGTAGCGTATAAGCAGGTAGCCCGTGCTGTCAACTCCGTTTGCGAGCAGGAAAAACACAACATAGAATACCGAGTATATAAGGCATGCAAAGCCCGACAGCAGCAGCGCCGTCATAAGATTGTTTCTCATAAGGTAGTCTATGAGCAGACCTGCCGCCGCACCCGCAAGCATAAGCAAAAGTGCATTGTAGCCGTCGCCCATGGGTGAAACGCTGTCCCAAAGTATACCGGCGAGCATACCCAAAACAGCTCCGGCTATTTCACGCTCAAACATACCTATGCAAATGACAAGCGGAATTAAAAGATTGGCTTTAACGCCGAATATTTCGGGGAAAAGCCCCCTTGTGTTTTGCAAAATGTGAACCGCAAGTATCAAAAGCACAAATACGGTTCTTCTGACAAACAGTATTTTTGTTGACCTACGCATCAGCTTTTACCCTCGAATTCGGTTATGACAAAAGCGTCCTGAACATCTCCGGGATCAACCTCGGGCTTTACCTCGGCATAATATGAGATGTTGCCCTCCTCCTTGCTTACGGCGGTCACCGTGCCGATAATGAGGCCGCGCGGATAAATTCCGCCGACGCCCGATGTGCAAACTATTCCGCCTACCGCAACGGAGGTGTCCTTTGTAAGCCCGGTGAGCTTCAAAAGACCGTTCAGAGCGAGCTTTGACGTGGTTTCGGTGTAGCCCATTTCACCTGTGCGTATTTCGTATGCCGCCGCGTTGACCTTGGGGTCCGTTACGGAGAGAACAACGCACGAGGTCGGCGTTACTTCGTTTACTATGCCTATTAAGTACTCGCCGCTTATTACGGGGTCGTTGACTTTAACTCCGTCGTTTGAGCCGCAGTTCAAAACAAACGAGCCGAAGGTGTCGGCGGAGTCTCTGCCGATAACGGTTCCGGCAACAAATTTAAAATCGGGATTTTTTTCTTTGACCTCAAGGAATTTTTCGTATGCCTCGACTTGCTTTTTCAGCTTTTCGTAATCGACAAGCTTGCTCTGATAATCGGCAACCTCCGATTCAAGCTCGCTGATACGGTCGCGATAGGTGCTCGACGAGACAAAGCTTCCCTTAAAGCCGTCGAGCTTGTCTACAAGATACGACGAGGCCTTCTGGAGCGGAGAAAATACAAACGACGTCACCTTTGAAACGGGTGTTGTGCCGTCTGCGGCAGAAGCCGCGGCAGCAATGGCAGCAAGCAATACAAGCGCGATCGCAAGCAGTATTTTAAAAGCCGTACTCTTAAAAAATTTCTTCATATCGTACTCCGGTCACAGTTAAAATTTGCGGGCGAAAAACAATTCCGCCCGCCTTTTTATCAGTCGTAATTCTTTTTGGCGGTAATGCCCAGAGTGTTGCTCTCAAGGCAGACGCCGCAGCCGTCAACAACGCAGTCAAGCGGATTTTCCGCAACGTGGACGGGGATTTTTGTCTCAATGGAAATGAGCTTGTCAAGTCCTCTTAATAATGCGCCGCCGCCTGTGAGCATAATGCCGCGGTCGATAATATCCGCCGAAAGCTCCGGGGGAGTTTTCTCAAGAGTGGAGCGAACTGCGTCGAGGATCTGATTTACGGGGTCCGAAAGAGCCTCGCGGACTTCTTCGGAAGTAATTTCGATGTTTTTGGGGAGACCGTCAAGCAGGTTTCTGCCCTTGACGTCCATGGCGCCCTCGCCGTCGTAGGGGTAGGCGGAGCCGATTTTTATTTTTATATCCTCTGCGGTGCGCTCGCCTATAAGGAGGTTGTGCTTCTTTCTGATGTAAGCGATAATCGACTCGTCGAAATTATCGCCGGCAACCCTTGCGGACTGAGCGGTAACTATGTCGCCGAAGGAAATGACGGCAACCTCGCTTGTACCGCCGCCTATATCGACTACCATATTGCCTATTGCCTCCGAAACGGGAAGACCTGCGCCTATTGCGGCTGCCATGGGCTCTTCTATAAGACTTACATATTTTGCGCCTGCCGAGCGTGCCGCGTCATGAACGGCCTTTCTCTCTACCTCTGTAACTCCGGACGGGATACAGATAAGAACTCTCGCCTTTGAAAACGGCGATGAGCTTATGGCCATTTTTATAAATTCCTTAAGCATATCCGAGGTTATCTCAAAGTCGGCGATAACACCGTCTTTAAGAGGTCTGACCGCGGTTATTGAGCCGGGTGTACGGCCTATCATTTGCTTAGCCTTGTTGCCGACTGCGACAACCTTTTGCGGATAAGCGCTGACATCGACCGCAACAACGGATGGTTCACGGATTACTATTCCCTTACCTTTAACGAAAACGAGGGTATTTGCGGTACCAAGATCGATTCCGATGTCCTGTGAAAATAACATTTTTATCTCCCTTTCGGTTTTATGAAAAATAACTTCTCTGATACAATTAAATATTATAACCTCAAACCGGATTTTTCTCAACTAAAAAAATTCTAAATCTTTAAAAAATTACGGTAAAATTTGTGTGTATTTCGACACACGGTATATTTCGGCGCATTATAAGCCGAAAAAAAGCCTTTTCGTTATTCGACGGAAGTTCAAAATCGTTTAAATCCTTGCAAAGCGCGGTAAAATACTATATACTTTTTTCAGAAAGTGAAAAGGGAGTGACATTTTGGATCCTATAAATGTTGATTTTACGGGAAGAGGCAGAGACGACGGCAAAAAGGGCGTCGCGGATGTGCTCATACCGCCCGAGCATTCGGGTAAAAAAATAGCGATAAATATCATATTGACGCTTATACTCGGTGCCGTGCTGTATTATTTTATGATACCGGCGCTCAATTTTAAGTCGATAGAGCTTTATCTCTTCGTCGTTTTTGTGTGTCTTATATATCTGCTTCTGACGATTATTTCGTCGAGGGCGTTCATAAAGCCCGAATATCTGCCCTACGTCAAAAGGCGGTCGAGGGTTCCGGGTATCTTGATTCTCGCTCTTGCCGCAGTAGCTCTTGTGGGCTGGCTTACCGGCGTTACGCTGTTCAGGGCGAAGTCTTACAGCAAGCTTATAAGCGTTCAGGACGGCGATTTTGCGGAGGACGTTGCCGAGATAGATTTCTCAAGCGTTCCCGTGCTTGACAGCTCCTCGGCAAACAAAATAGCCGAGAGAACGCTCGGAGATCTGTCGGACAAGGTCTCGCAGTTTGTCGTATCGCCGTATTCCACGCAGATAAACTATAAAAACACGCCCGTCAGAGTTACCGCGCTTGCTTACGGCGACATCTTCAAATGGATAAAAAACACCAAGGAGGGTCTGCCGGCATATATCATAGTTGATATGACCACGCAGGAGGGGCAGCTTGTCCGTCTGCCGGAGGGTATGAAGTATTCGCCCACCGAGCACTTTAACAAGTATCTTCTCAGATATTTGAGGTTTAAATACCCCACCTATCTCTTTGATGAGCCGTCGTTCGAGATAGACGAGAGCGGCTCTCCGTATTGGATAGTTCCGATAGTCGATAAGACCATAGGTCTTTTCGGCGGCACCGACATAGATGGTGCGATTATAGTAAACGCCGTCACGGGTGAATGCCATATGATTTCCACAAGCAATGACGGTACGACAAAGCTACCGACCTCGAGTTTCGCTTCGGACCCCGAGTGGATGTGGATAGACCGCATTTATTCCCCGACGATTCTCACTCAGCAGTATAATTACTACGGAAAGCTCAACAACGGCTTTATAAACTCCGTAATCGGCCAGGAGGGAGTTAAGGTTATGAGCTCGGGTTACAATTACCTTGCGCTCAACGACGATGTGTATATGTACACGGGTGTAACGTCCATAAGCTCCGACCAGTCCATTATAGGTTTTGTGCTCTCGGACCTTCGCACCAAGGAGACAAAGTATTATCAGGTGTCAGGTGCGCTTGAAATGACCGCTCAGACCTCCGCCGAGGGCGCGGTTCAGCAGTATTCGTATTCGGCTACCTTCCCGCTTCTGCTCAACATCAGCGGCGAGCCGACATACTTTATGGCTCTCAAGGATTCAAGTGAGCTTGTAAAGATGTACGCCATGGTTAACGTGAAGCAGTCCACGATAGTCGGTACGGGATACAATCTCACCGAATGTACCGAAAACTACGCGGCAGAGCTTAAACGCAACGGCGTAAACGTGGATATTGACGTTGACGAAATGGGCGCAAAGGACGACCCGACCGCAACCGCCCCCGAAACAGAGGAAATAAGCGGCAAGATAACCGAGATAAGAAGCGTCGTAACGGGCGGCGAAACGTACTTCTATTTGAAGCTTGACGCAGGCAATACGTTCTATAAGGTCCCCGTGGCACTCGCCGAAAAGGTTGTAATCTTGAACGTCGGCGACAGCGTTACCGTCTTAGTACCCAAGGAGTCCTCCGGTGACATAGTTGAGGTATCCTCACTCAAATAACACCTTTAAAACCGCCGCGCGGAAATTTCGGCAGCTCCGAAAAAACGCGCGGCTTTAATTTTTACCGAACGGAGTAAAATTATGTTTGATATGCACGGCGAAACCGTATGCTATAACGAAAAAGACGAGACCGCGGTGATTATAGACCAGACTTTGCTGCCCGGTGAAATTGTCACGCTTGAGCTTTGGGAAAAAGAGGAGATGTATGACGCAATAAAGCGTCTTGCCGTTCGCGGCGCACCGGCAATAGGTGTTTTCGCGGCAATAGGGCTGTCGGTTCTGGCCGCACGCGACAAAACGGCAGACGAAAAAACGCTTATTGAGCATTTTCTCGAAAATCTTGAATATCTCACCTCCTCGCGCCCTACCGCGGTAAATCTTTTTGCGGCGGCGGACGAGATGAAAATGACGGCTCTTTTACATAAGGGCGAGGGCGCGGACGCCGTAAGGGCGGCACTCAAGGAAAAGGCTTTGGAGCTACATGGCAAAGATATTGAGGTGTGCCGTAAAATCGGTGAATACGGAGCAGATCTTCTCAAAAACTGTGACAGTGTTTTGACCCACTGCAATGCAGGCAGGCTTGCGACGGTAAAGTACGGAACCGCTTTGGCACCCGTATATGTGGCGGCGGAAAACGGGCATAAAATACGCGTGTTCTCTGATGAGACAAGACCTCTTTTGCAGGGCGCGCGCCTTACGAGCTTTGAGCTTGCAAACGCAGGTATAGATACTACGCTGATATGCGATAACGCCGCATCGTACGTTATGAAAAACGGGCTTGTTTCCGCGGTGCTTGTCGGATGCGACAGAGTGGCGGCAAACGGCGATACAGCCAATAAAATAGGCACCTCCGGAGTTGCCGTCCTCGCAAAATATTACGGCATTCCGTTTTATGTGTGCGCCCCGTTTTCGACAATAGATAAAAACTGTCTAAGCGGCAGAGACATAAAAATCGAAATGCGTTCGGGCGACGAAATAACCGATATGTGGTACGAAAAAAGAATGGCTCCGAAGAATATAAGAACGCTGAATCCGGCATTTGACGTTACCGATAACAGCCTTATTACCGCGTTTATTACCGAAAAGGGTGTTCTCTCTCCGAATGAATTTTGATACGCCGAAGCCGGTATAAAGGCTCTAATCGGGGCTTTTTTTCACGGCGGCGTTGTGTTATAATGTTTTGAAACGAGATTTAAGAAAGGCGTGAGAAATTTGGACGTACAGGTAGGCGACAGGCTGATAATGAAGAAAAAGCACCCATGCGGCTCAAACGAGTTTGCGGTGCTGCGTTCCGGAATGGATTTTCGCCTTAAATGCTGCGGCTGCGGACGCGAGGTTATGGTGCCGCGCATCAAAATCGAAAAAAATATCAAAAAGGTCATAAGGGACGAAAACGGCGATGTTTGATAAATTACAGGGAATCGAGGACAAACTCGAAAAAATAAATTCCTCCCTGTGCGACCCCGAGGTCGTGTCAAATCAGGAGGAATACAAAAAGCTGATGCGCGAAGCGAAAACGCTGACGCCGATAGTTGAAAAATTCCGCGAATACAAAAAGGCAAATTCCGATTTAACCGAGGCAAAAGAGATGCTTGCGGACAGCTCTCTCGATAAGGAATTCCGAGATATGGCAAGCGAAGAAGCGGCGGAGGCCCAGAAAAAGACCGAAGAGCTAAAAGAAGAATTAAAGGTGCTGCTGTTGCCTAAAGACCCGAACGACTATAAAAACGTAATAGTCGAAATTCGCGGCGGTGCAGGCGGTGAGGAGGCAGCTCTTTTTGCCGGCTCGCTTTTCCGTATGTACAGTATGTATGCCGAGCGCAAGGGCTGGAAAACCGAAATAATGAATGAAAATCCGACCGAGCTCGGCGGATATAAGGAAATAAGCTTTATGATAGAGGGCGAGGGCGCTTATTCGCGGCTCAAATTCGAGAGCGGCGTCCACCGCGTTCAGCGCGTGCCCGAAACCGAGAGCCAGGGCAGAGTTCACACGTCTACCGTAACCGTAGCGGTACTCCCCGAGGCGGAGGAGGTCGAATTTACGCTTGACCCCGCCGACCTTCAGATAGATGTTTTCCGCTCAAGCGGTGCGGGCGGGCAAAAGGTAAACAAGACCTCGTCCGCAATTCGCGTTACGTATCTGCCCACGGGTATGGTCGTTGAGTGTCAGGATGAGCGCAGTCAGTATAAAAACAAGGATAAGGCACTCAAGGTTTTGCGTTCAAGGCTCCTTGAGGAAAAGACCGCAAAGCAAAATGCCGAAATCGCCGGTGAGAGGCGTTCACAGGTCGGCACCGGCGACAGGAGCGAGCGAATACGCACGTACAATTTCCCTCAGGGTCGTGTGTCCGACCACAGAATAGGGCTGACGCTTTACAAGATAGAGGCGATAATGAACGGCGACCTTGACGAAATCATAGACGCACTTGTTACTGCGGACACAGCCGAAAAGCTGAAGGCAGAGGATTAATCTCGGGTGATACAGTAAAAAGAAAGGCAATAATTTATGTATACCTCATTTGAAGAACTTAAAAAAGACTGTTTAAAGTGTAATAAATGCCCGCTTGCCGCGACGAGAACGAATGTTGTTTTCGGCGTGGGACCCGAGGACGCCGAGGTTCTTTTCATCGGCGAGGGACCCGGCGAAAACGAGGACCTTACGGGTCAGCCGTTTGTGGGCAGAGGCGGAAAGCTGCTCGACCAATATCTGTATGATGTGGATTTGGACAGAAATAAAAATATCTATATAGCAAATATCATAAAATGCCGTCCGCCGAAAAACCGCGATCCGCAGCCGCTGGAGCAGGAATCGTGCGAGATGTGGCTGAGGGAGCAGGTTAGGCTTATGAGGCCGAAAATCATAGTTTGCCTCGGCAGAATAGCGGCACAGAAGATAATTTCCCCCGATTTTAAAGTGACAAAGCAGCACGGCGAATTTTTTGAGCGCAAAGGTACCCTTTTGATGGGAACTTTTCATCCGGCGGCGCTTTTGCGCAACCCGAACAACAAGCCGGCAGCACTCTCGGACTTTTTGGCACTTCGGGACAAGATCAACGAAATTTGCGAAAGAACGTATTGATATATGGATTTTATACCCTTTAACTCGCGAGACACGTTTTACAAAAGTAAATTCGGTGCGGTAAAAACCGGAGAAAAATTTCGTCTCAGGCTTATTTTGCCGCGCTCTTTTTCCGCCACGGCGGCTTATTTTATGCTGCGGCGCGACGACGGTGATTTTTGCGAGCATAAAATGTGCTGGGCAGGCATGCACGGTGACGACAAGGAGATATGGGATATAGAGCTGTCGGTTCCCGACTGCGGACTTTACTGGTATCATTTTGACTATGATTCGTCCTGGGGCAGAGGCTCCGTGTATAACATCGGCGACGGCAAGGGCGATGTTTGGAACGGCAGGAACAGCCGTCTTCAATGGCAGCTTACCGTATACGATAAAAACTACAAAACGCCGTCATGGCTCAAGGGCGGAATTATGTATCAGATATTCCCCGACCGATTTTTTCGTTCGGGCGAGAAGAAAGAAAACGTACCGTCCGACAGAATTTTGCGCGACGATTTCGACGGCGAACCGATTTGGCGACCTAACGAAAAGGGTGAGGTGCTCAATAACGACTATTTCGGCGGCGACCTTCGCGGAATTACCGAAAAGCTCTCATATCTTTTTGAGCTCGGAGTCACCTGCATATATTTAAACCCGATATTTGAGGCACATTCGAATCACCGCTACAACACGGCGGATTATATGAAAACAGACCCGCTTCTCGGCACGGAGGAGGATTTTAAAAAGCTGTGCGAAAGTGCCGGCAGAGTGGGAATAAAAATAATTCTCGACGGTGTTTTTTCGCATACCGGTGATGACAGCCGTTATTTTAACCGCTATTCGCGATATGATACCGTAGGCGCGTATAATTCAAAATCGTCGCCGTATTTCAAGTGGTATAAATTTGACCGCTACCCCGACGAATATAAGAGCTGGTGGGGCTTTAAAACGCTCCCGGAGGTTACCGAGGAGTGCCCCGACTACGACGAATTTATCTGCGGCAAAAACGGAGTTATACGGAAATGGCTGCGGCTCGGCGCGTCCGGCTGGCGGCTTGACGTTGCCGACGAGCTGCCCGACTGCTTTATAGACGATTTGCGCGTGGCGGTAAAGACGGAAAAACCCGACGGCATATTGCTCGGCGAGGTTTGGGAGGACGCCACCACAAAGTTTTCATACGGCACACGGCGCAGATACCTTTTGGGGGTTCAGCTCGACAGCGTTATGAATTATCCGTTTGCGGAAGCCGTTACGGACTTTGCGAGAAACGGCGTTGCAGAGAGCTTTGAATCGTCGGTTATGACGATTATTGAAAACTATCCTAAGGAAGCACTCGACGTTTTGATGAACCACATAGGTACTCACGACACGGAGAGAGCGATAACAAAGATAGCCGGCGAAAAGAGCGATTATCGCGACAGGCAGTGGCAGTCGGAGCATTCCCTGTCCGAGGAAGAATATAAGCGCGGAGTAAAGCTATTAAAGCTCTGCGCGGCGATTCAGTATACACTCCCCGGAGTGCCGTGCGTCTACTACGGCGACGAAGCCGGCATGCAGGGTTACAAGGACCCGTTTAACCGCGCTTTCTTCCCGTGGGGCAGAGAAAACCGCGAGCTTCAAAATTACTATATAAGGCTCGGCAAGGTGAGAAGAAGCACCGACTGCTTAAAGGAAGGCGAGTTTATACCTGTTTCCTCGGTGCTCTCCTGCGTCTGCTTCGAGCGTCGCGGTAAAAATGACTCGTGCCTGCTGATAGCCAACAGAAATGAGCAGGATATAACATATTATCTTCCGCCGCGCTGGCAAAACACAAGCGAAGTGCTTTTGGGCGAGAGTGTCGGCAGCTCGGTTCTTGTGCCGGGGCTGTCGGCGGTCATACTGAAAAAAGAAACTACTTGATAAAAGCGCATATTGCGGCGCCGGCGCCTGCCGCTGCCGCAATATTTGTTATTTTAAGGATTATTTTGAGCGCTTTTTGCTTTTTGCTTACGGGCACTCCCGGCGGGTCCTTGAGGGACGCCTCGGCTTTTTCGCGCAGGGTCTTTTCGGGTAATGTGCTGAATTTCGGGTCAACGAAAAAAAGTGCCTGAGTAAAATATTCGCAGCCCGTATCTTTTATTTCAAGCACCTGTCTGTTTACGCCTTTTATCATAATTTTTCCTCCGGTAATTTATGTATTTATTATTGTTTTAAAGAGCGATTTTTATGCGGAAAAGGCGGAGAAAAAATCGGGGAGATTTTTGTCAATATGGGATTTTACACAAATTTGAAAAGCACGAAATTATACAGAGAGTATTATTTTTTGATGTCTAAAACTGTTCAAAACTATGTTCAAAATGTTAAAAAGTCACCTAAAAACAGGTAAAAACATACCGATTTTCGAGTTTTGAACATCAATGTGCAAAAGTTCAAGGGTTTCCGCGTAAATACGCTGTGTTATAAAATCTTTACAAATTATACAGTTAGGAAACTCTCTTAGACAGTTTTTAAGAAATGTTTTTGTGCAATTTTACGCTGTTCAAATTAGATATAATTTAATGTGGTATTTTGTGAAAAACGGGAGAACGGAAAATGGTTAATGATGAAAATATAATCCGACTTAAAAAGCCCGATATGTTTTCTCTCGGAAGAACACTTGACTGCGGTCAGGCTTTTCGATGGGAAAGTGACGAGAGCGGAGTTTTTTCGGGCGTTGCTTACGGCAAGGTTATGCGCGTAAAGGAAGAGGGCGACAGCCTGCTTTTTTACGGTATGAAAAATGAGGACGTTCATGGTGTTTTTTACAGATACCTTGACCTCGGCCGCGATTACCGTGAAATTACCGATCGCTACAATGGCGACAAATATCTGTCGGAGGCCGTAAGAGCTTGCCCCGGTATCAGAATTTTGCGTCAGGAGCCGTGGGAGGCACTCTGCTCGTTTATAATTTCGCAAAACAACAATATTCCGCGTATAAAGGGAATAATAAAAAGGCTCTGTGAATGCTTTGGCGAAGAGCTTGAGAGGGGAATGTACACATTCCCCTCACCCGAAGTGCTGTCCGGCAAGGCACCCGAGGACTTGGCTTCGCTTCGCGCCGGTTTCAGGGCAAAATACATAATTGACGCCGCAAATAAGGTTTCGTCGGGTGAAATCGACTTTGACAAGATTGCCGCTTCGCCCATAGAATTCGGCAGGCAGGAGCTGCAAAAAATAAAGGGCGTGGGCAAAAAGGTTGCCGAATGTACGCTTCTGTACGGATTCGGAAAATACGAGGCGTTCCCCGAGGACGTGTGGGTAAAGCGCATAATGGCGGAGATGTACCCGGACGGTCTTCCTGCCTGCACAAAGGGCAGCGAGGGCATAGCTCAACAGTATTTATTTCATTGGAGGCGCACGGTGTACCGCGAAAACCTATAACGGCGGAGGAGTTTTTTATGATAACAGACAAGCCCGATATTTTTGACAGAATAATGTCGCTCAAAATATTTAAATGGGCAAACCCGTTTTACACAAAATACAAGGAAGTGCTGATGTATCTGCTGTTCGGCGGACTTACAACGCTTGTAAGCGTAGGCGTATTTGCACTGTTTGAGAGTCACTTCGGGCTAAACGAGCATATTTCAAACGTCATATCTTGGCTGACTGCGGTACTGTTTGCGTTTGTGACAAACCGCATATGGGTTTTCCCGACAAAGACTAAAGGTTTTGCGGCTTTTATTTTTCAGATGGCAAAGTTTTACGGCGGCAGGCTGTTTACCTTGGGCGTTGAGGAGCTTATGCTCTTTGTATTTGTAACAAAGCTTCAAATCAATGCCGTTTTGATTAAGCTCATAGCGCAGGTCGTAGTCGTGATACTGAATTTTGTTATAAGTAAGCTGTTTGTTTTCAAAAAAAATAAAAATTCTTGATAAGATTTTTTGCTTAAATAAAAAATAACCTCCGCATTTCATATGCAGAGGTTGTTTTTTTAGTTATAGGGAATTTAGTTTAATTCGGGATAAAATGCCTTGTGAACTGCCGCAACGGCTCTGTCGGCGTCCTGTGCGTCTATAAGAACGGAGATTTTGATTTCGCTTGTTGAAATCATATCAATGTTTATGTCGTGCTCATAGAGTGCCTCGAACATCTTTGAAGCGGTTCCGGGGTGAGACTCCATACCGGCACCGACAACGGAGATCTTTGCAACGTTTGTGGCACAAGTAATGTTTTTATCATCGATATCAAAGGTCTCGTGAACGGCTGCTATTGCGTCAACCGCATTATCCTTGGCAACGGTAAAGGTGATGTCCTTTGTGCCGTCGCGACCTACGGACTGAAGAATTATATCGACGTTTATGCCTTTCTGTGCAAGCTTTGAGAAAAGCTTGAATGCAATACCGGGGGTATTGTCTATATTTGTAACCGAAATTCTTGCGACGTCGGTATCCTTTGTGACGCCTCTTACGAGCATTTTTTCCATTTTAGCGACCTCCTTGACTATTGTGCCGGGTACACGTTTAAGGCTTGAGAGTACCTCTATTTCAACATTGTATTTTTTTGCCATTTCCACGGAACGGTTATTGAGAACCTGCGCGCCGAGCGTTGCAAGCTCAAGCATTTCGTCGTAAGTAATTTCCTTGAGCTTTCTCGCCTCGGGTATCTTTCTCGGGTCGGCGGTGAATACGCCCTCAACATCGGTGAATATCTGACAACGATCCGCGTGCATGGCGGCTGCTATGGCAACGGCACTCGTATCCGAGCCGCCTCTGCCGAGCGTTGTGAGGTCGTCGTATTTGTTTATGCCCTGGAAGCCTGCGACAACAACTATGTTGTGGCGGTCAACCTCGGCACGTAAGCGATCGGTTTTAATTGATTTGATTCTTGCCGAGCCGTAAGCAGAGCTTGTTCTGAAGCCTGCCTGCCAGCCGAGAAGCGAAACCGAGGGGCAGCCGAGCTTTTCAATAGCCATTGAAAGAAGTGCGATTGAAATCTGCTCGCCGGAAGTCAGGAGCATATCCATCTCTCTTTTAGAGGGATGCTCGTTTATTTCGTGAGCCTTGTCGATAAGATCGTCGGTGGTGTCGCCCTGAGCGGAAACCACAACTACTACGTCGTTGCCCTCACGGTACGTATCGGTGACTATTTTCGCCACGTTCATAACTCTTTCGGCGTTGGCTACCGATGAGCCGCCGAACTTCTGAACTATGAGTCCCATATTTTTCCTCCGTTAAAAAAATCAATAATCTGTAACTCTTATTGTTGAGAGGACATCTATGCCCTCTGTCTTAGCGAGCTTGTCGGTGAGTACATTTTCGATGCCCTTATCGGTAACGAATGCGATTTCGTCATCGGGGGCGCCGTTTCGAGTAAGATATTTTACTTTGCCGAAGTTTTCGCCTATCTTTTTAAGAACATCGTCCTTGTTTCCGGTGACCTTTGCGCGTATGTAAAGAGCCGTTTCGAGGGTTCTGTAATCAATTACATAATTTTCCTCGGGAGCGCCCCAGCCGAACAGCTTTTTGCGTTTTTCATGCTTTGCGCAGTCTATTACGTCGGCAACAACGGCGCTGGCTGTGGGCAATTTACCTGCGCCTCTGCCGTAAAATACAACGTCGCCTATCGCGTCGCCGCGAACGAGAATGGCGTTGAATACATCGCTTACCGAGGCGAGCTGGCTGTGATTTTTAACTATGCAAGGGCAAACCATTGCGGAAATTTTGCCGTCGTTTTCGCGTCTTGCCTTGCCGAGGAGCTTAATAACGCCGCCGAAATCGTTGACATAGGCGACATCCTCCAAGGTTATTTTTGAGATGCCCTCGGTGTGAACACTGTCGGGGTAAACGTGCTTGCCGAAGCAGAGAGATGCGAGAATGCAAATTTTGCGGCATGCGTCTATGCCCTCAACGTCGGCCGTCGGGTCCTTTTCCGCGTAGCCGTTATCCTGAGCGAGCTTCAGAGCTTCTTCAAAGCTCATGTTCTGCTCTATCATCATAGTGAGTATAAAGTTTGTAGTGCCGTTTAAGATGCCGGCTATTTCGTCTATCTCGTTTGCCGCGAGGCACTGCGAAATGGGACGAATAATCGGAATACCGCCGCCTACCGACGCCTCAAACAGGAAGTTTACGTTGTTTTCGTCGGCGAGGGTCAAAAGCTCGTAGCCCTTTTGCGCGACAAGCTCCTTGTTTGACGTTACAACGCTCTTGCCCGCCTTTAAAAGCGAAGAGACAAATTCAAATGCCGGATGAAGTCCGCCCATAGTCTCGACAACTATTTTGACGGAGTCGTCGTTTAAAATAATATTGAAGTCCTTAATAAATTTATCTTCGTTCGGGTCTCCGGGAAAATCACGGAGGTCGAGGATATATTTGAGCTCAAGGTCTTTCTGGGTGCTTTTGCTTACGATACTGTCGTGGTTTTTGTGAAGCACTTCCACAACGCCCGAACCGACGGTTCCGTAGCCCATAACGGCTATATACATTTTTTCTCACATCCTAAATAATATGAATATACATTTAGCATAATACCATAAATTCCCGACGTTATAAAGGAAAAAGCTCAAAAATTTTTGCGTTTGTTTAAATTTCTATAAAAGTTTGAGATTATTGATTGTAAGTTTTTGAAAAATAGTATAATATGTATATATGTTATCGGCCGGCAAAGCGTCGGCTTTTATGTTAAAGGATGTGAAGCTGTGGATAATATTGCAAAACGCCGTAATTTTATAATCAACGTAGTTTATATAATAATAATCGCAGGGCTTTTTTATTTGTTTATGAAGTATGCCTTCGGGGTTCTGTCCCCGTTCATAATAGCCATGTTTATAGCCATGCTGCTTCAAAGGCCCGTAAATTACGTGATTGAAAAGACGAAAATACCTCGCGGTATAGTTTCGACCGTGGCGGTTTTGCTCGTCGTGTTTGTTTTCGGAACAATAATAGGACTTATACTTTCCAAAATATTTTCCGAGCTGAAGTCCTTTTTTAATTATATTATGCTGCAGCTTGACAATGCGCCGCTGTTTGCGTCGCAGCTCAAGGATTGGGTCAACACTCACTTTACGTTGCTGCCGGACTCTATAAGGCAGAATATCATCTCGACCGTGGCGAATCTTATAGATAAAATACAGGGCGTGGATACGGGCAGCTCTTCTTCCGCGGCGGCAGCCGTAGCGTCAAGCGATACGGCGGCAAAGGGCTTCGACTTCTCGTCATTCTCATCACCGCTGAGCGCTCTTTGGGGAACGGCTAAGCAAATACCGTCTATACTCGTCGGCACCATAGTCGGCATAGTTTGCTGCTGCTTTATGACTTCCGATTATCACACCCTTCGCTCGCTGATTATGACTCAGGCGGGTAAGCGCGCGGACGCCTTTATAAGAACAAAGCAAATAATATTTTCGACGCTCGGAAAGATGATAAGGGCATACGGCCTTATCATGTGCATAACCTTCCTTGAAATGGTGCTCGGCCTTTCTATATTAAAGCTGTTCGGAATATATGAAAACGGCTATATTTTTGCGATTGCGCTGATAACCGCCGTGATAGACATTGTTCCCGTTCTCGGAACCGGCACGGTGCTGATACCGTGGGCAATTTGGATGTTCTTCTCCGGCGATGTTGCCATGGGTATAGGGCTTCTTGTGATTTACGGCGTTATAACCGTTGTACGTCAGATAATAGAGCCGAAGCTTGTGGCGTCGCAGCTCGGGCTTCCCGCATTTGTCACTCTTATGGCGATGTATATAGGCTCGCAGCTGTTCGGATTTATCGGACTGTTCCTGCTTCCGATGACGGTTATGCTCCTTAAGGTGCTCAATGACGACGGCGTAATTCACATATTTAAGGTTCCGCCCGAGGAGGCAGCGGAATTTAAGGCTGCCAAGGACAAGGATGAGAAAACGGACGCCGAGAGGAAGGCTAAAAAGCGCGAAGGCATCAAGAAAATCAAAACAGGAAAGAAGAAGTAACCGAGAACCCGATATGAAGATGATTGATTTGCACTGTCATATCCTATATGACATCGACGACGGCGCAAAAACAAAAGAGGATTCTGCCGCGCTGCTTCACACGGCGGTACAAAACGAAATAAAAGCGATAATAGCAACGCCGCATTTTAACGATTATTCGGCGGTGGACGAGTTTGTCGCAAAACGAGACGAAAGAGTAAAATTTCTGCGTGAATTTATAGGCGAAAAAGGGCTTGATATAGGCCTCGGAGCCGGCGCGGAGGTCTTTTTGCAAAACGATGTTTTTTCGGACTGCGATTTGTCGCCGCTCTGCATAAACGGCAGTCGCTATTTGCTGTGCGAATATACGCTGCGTCCCTTTGACCCAAAATACGCCGTCATATACGCCGAGCGTGTTTTGTCCATGGGACTTGTACCGATAATAGCGCATCCGGAAAGGTACATATGTTTCCACACGGAGAAGTGGGTCGCAAAGGAGCTTTGCGATATGGGTGCTCTTTTACAGGTCAACGCTTCGAGCCTTGCGGGCAGAGGCGGCGATGAAATAAAGGATTATGCGACGGAGCTCGTGCTCTCAAGGCTTGCCGATTTTGTTGCCACGGATGCGCATTCGGCGGTATCAAGACCCAATGATATTATAAAATGCGCTGAGCGTTTTGATGAGAGAATAACTTCGGAGGACATAAAGAGATTGGTTTACAAAAACCCGTTGAAGGTTCTGAAGGATGAAATATTGTAGTCGAAGCACAAATGTGTATTTTAATGAGGGCGATTATGGAAAAAATAAAACGGCGCGGTGAAAATTACACCATACCGCAGATAGATTTAAGCGTTGAACCGAAAAACACAAAAGAGGAATTTAAATATCTTTACGAAAATGTCACCGTTGAGAAAAAGGGCGGTTATCTCGGGCACCCCGATTCCGTGCTTTTAAAGGACGGGAGTATACTCGTCTTTTTCCCCGAGGGTCACGGCAAGGGAAAAACTCTTTCAAAAATCAGCCGCGACGGCGGCAGAAGCTATACCGAGGAAATCAAAAATCCGCCGAAAAGCTGGGAAAATTCGCGCGAGACTCCGACGGTTTATCGCCTTGAGTTCTCCGAGAGCGACACACCCGACAAGCTGATAATGATAAGCGGAAACCCCATATGGGGGCGCGAAAAGTCGCGCGGCGGCTTCGACTGTTCGCTCTCATCGGACGAGGGTAAAACGTGGAGCGAATATGAGAGCTTCTTTACGGAAAAGGACGAGGTTACGCACTATCCGATAGTGGCGCTCAGCTCGCTGACAAGACTTCGAGAAAACGGAAAATTCGTCGATAAATGGATGGGCCTTTTCCATGAGCGCGATTTTGTAAATTATAAAACCGTACTGTCTTTTTCAAAGGACGGAAAAATGATGTGGACAAAGCCCGAACCGTATTTTTCCGCGTATAGGGACATTGAGAAAAGGTCGCAGATGTGCGAGGTCGAGTGTGTCCGCAGCGATATGGGCAGGGGCGACGAGCTTATGCTCATAACGCGCAGCAATTCAAAAAGAATAAATTCGCTTTTGAGTTTTTCCCGCGACGAGGGAAAAACGTGGTCAAGACCCGTGGCGGCTCCCGCGTCATTAAACGGCGAAAGACACAAGGCTGAGTATCTGCCGGACGGCAGACTGTTTATAACCTTCCGCTCGATAGAGCGTGATCTGCGAAAAAATCTGAAATACAGCGAAAATAAGCTCCGCGGATGGTATTCCGAGGGCTGGGTTGCACTCGTGGCGGATTACAACGACCTGAAAAACGGCGGCGAGGGAGATTACCGCATCAAGGTCGCGCATACATATCTTGACTCGCAGTCTGAGCCTTGCGTTGCGGCAAATGCTGACACGGGCTACTGCGGAAACGTCATTTTGCCCGACGGTACTGCGGTTATCTGTTCTTACGGTATCTTTTCCGTTGAGGAAAAAAAGGACGGTGTTTACTCTACCGATAAGGGCAGAAAAAAGCGCAGAACGTATATTATTTCAAAAAGAATAAACGTGAAGGATGTCGAAAAATTACTCGGCAGATAAAAACAGCCGAATGTTAAATCGGAACTTGCAAATCACGAATTTTGATTTTCGACGGAATTGAAAATACGTATAAAAAACCGGAAAGCGAGAGCTTATGAACGCTCAGCCTTCCGGTTGTTTTTATGCTTTTATACTTTTGATTACATACTTTCGGGAACCGTGATTTTAAATTCCGTAAGTATTATGCCCATAACATCCTTGACCCTGCAGCACAGATAAAGTCTTGCCGCACGGAGCTTCTCGTCGTCAACGCCCACTCTGCAGGCGTTGTAGAACTTGTGGAAGAGTGTGGCAAGCGTTACGGCATAGCGTGTTATTCTTGCCGGGTCATAGTCCTTGGCGGCGGTGATTATCTCGTCCGTCAGAGCCGAGAGGTGGCGTATAAGCTCGCGCTCCTCGGGCGCATTTAAGAGCATAAGCTCCTCTTCGGTGCAGTCGCGCGGTTCAATGCCCTCCTCTTTCATCTTGCGGAGTATGCTGCATATTCTCGCGTTTGCGTACTGGCAGTAATAAACGGGGTTTTGCGAATCCTCTTTTACGGCAAGTCCCAAATCGAAGTCTATTGTTGAGCCGGGCTCGCGCATATTGAAGAAAAATCTTGCGGCGTCAATCGGCACTTCGTCAAGCAAATCGACAAGCGTTACGGCGTTTCCCGTACGCTTTGACATTCTTACGGGTTCGCCGTCCTTCATAAGGTTTACAAGCTGCATTAAAACAACGTCGAGCCTTGACGAATCAATGCCTATGGCTTCAAGTGCGCCCTTGAGTCTTGCCACGTGGCCGTGGTGGTCGGCACCCCAGACGTCTATCGCTTTGTCAAAACCGCGGTCAACAAGCTTGTTGCGGTGATAGGCTATGTCGGCGGCAAAGTATGTGGGATTGCCGTTTTGACGAATGAGCACGTCGTCCTTTAATTCAAGGCGGTCTATCTGCTCCTTCGTTTTGCCTGCCTTTTTAAGCAGCTTTGTCTGCATTTCGATGTTTTTATACCAGAGAGCACCGTCTTTTCCATATGTCATACCGTTGTCGGTGAGGATTTTTATCACGTCGTCGACAGCACCGTTATGAAGCACGCTCTCGTGGAACCATGTGTCGTATTTAATGCGGTATTTGGCGAGATTGTCCTTCATATTCTGTATGTTTTTAGGCAAAGCGAAGTCTACGAGTGCTTTTCTCCTCTGCTCCTCGCTCTTTTCCATATAGCTGTCGCCGTACTGCTTTGCAAATTCCTCGGCACGCTCCTTTATGTCCGCACCGTGATAGCTGTCCTCCGGAAGAGAGGGCGCTTTATCGCCCGAAAACAGCTGTTGATAACGAATATCCAAGGAAAGTGCAAATTTATCTATCTGATTGCCTGCATCGTTGATATAGAATTCACGCGAGACGTCGTATCCTGCCATTGACAGTACCGAGGCGAGACAGTCGCCGAGAGCACCGCCGCGCGCGTTGCCCATATGCATGGGACCCGTGGGATTTGCCGAGACGAATTCGACGTTCACTTTTTTATTCTTGCCGAAGTCGCTGCTGCCGTATTTTTCGCCGCACTCCTTGATGTCGAGCAGTATATCGGCGTAATATTTGTCGCCGAGCGTGAAGTTTATAAATCCGGGACCCGCAACGCTGCAGGACTCGAAATATGAGTCGCCGAGGTCTATGTATTTCGAAACGGCGTCGGCGATTTTTTTAGGAGCGGTGCGAAATGCTCTCGCGCAGGCAAACGCCGCGTTTACCGAGTAGTCGCCGTTGGCTCTGTCGGCCGGGACCTCTACCTTGAAGCCCGGTATAGGCTCGGCGGGTAAAACTCCGTCGGCAATCGCTTTTCCGAGAGCCTCGGTTACGAGAGAGTGGAGCCGGTTTTCGGTATCTTTAACTATTTTAGACATCTTCTATTTTCCCTTCAGAAACAGTTATTTTCATTGAGTTGAGAGCCCTTGAATCGGGGGCAAATTCTATTGTGTACTCGGTTTCGAGCGTGCCGCCGTTTTCCGTCATATCCGTGAAAACACGGTTCGTAAAAAGTCCGAGCGAAAATTCGCCGTAGGGCGTTGAATATACGCTTGTGCGGCGCTCGCCGTTTTTAAGCTTCAGCTCCGTGCTGTATCCGCCCTCTCGCGCTACGCTGACGCTGTCGCCGCCCTCAACGGTAACAAGGGTCTTGCAGCCCTTCAGCTCTCCGTCGTATTCGGTGTAGGCGAGAGTGTATCGTCCGTCGCCGTATTCGAGCGTGCCGTTTACGCTGACGGTGTATTTTTCGTCGCGGCCGCCGAGCGTCTGGGTGTTTTCCACCTCTATCAGAACATCTTTTTTCATATTATCACTTATCTTCTTTTATCTCCGCGGCAAGCTTAAAGAGCTTATCCAAAAGCTTCGGGTAGGGGACGCCGCTTTGCTCCATAAGCTTCGGATACATACTGATTGAGGTAAAGCCGGGAATTGTATTTATCTCGTTGAACATCACCCTGCCGTCGGATTTTCTCACAAAGAAATCGACTCTTGACAGCCCCGTACAGCCGAGAGTTTTAAATGCCCTTACGGCTTCCTTGCGAACCTCGTTTTGCTTATCCTCGGGAAGCTCTGCGGGAATGAGCAAGCGGCTGTCGCTCACATATTTCGCGGTGTAGTCGTAGAATTCGTTGCAGGAGATTATCTGGCCTATGCAGGACGCCATCGGCTTGTAATTTCCTATTACGGCACACTCGACCTCAAAGCCGTCCACAAATTCTTCGAGAACCGCTTTTCTGTCACACGAGAACGCCTTTTCGAGAGCCTCTCGCAGCTCGCTTTCGTCGTGAGCCTTTGTGATGCCTACGGAGGAGCCTGCGTTGGCCGGTTTTACGAATATCGGATAGCCGAGTGTTGCTTCGGCTTTTTTTATGAATTCGGTGCAGTTTTCGCGGTATTCGTTTACGTCGGTCGCGAGCCATTTTGCCTGAGCTATTCCGGCTTGGTCGGCAAGCGTGTTTGTGACCGCCTTATCCATGCACACAGACGACGCAAGAACGCCGCAGCCGACATACGGTATACCGGACAGCTCCAAAAGCCCTTGTATTGTGCCGTCCTCGCCGTTTTTGCCGTGCATTACGGGAAAGCAGACGTCAATATGTATCTTTTCGGGACCGGACTCCCTGAAAACCGTTATGCCGTGGTCTTTTCTGTCGGGCGAGAGCAAAGCCTTTGTGCATTTGCCGCTTTTTATCCATTTATCCTCCGGCAAAAGAGAAACGTCGCCCTCAAAGAGAAACCATTCGCCCTCCTTGGTTATACCGAGCGGGCAAACCTCGTATTTATCGCGCGGAATGTTGCTTACAACGTATGAAGCCGACACGCACGAAACGTCGTGCTCGCTTGATACTCCGCCGAAAAGAACGAGAACCTTCTTCATAATTTATCACCCCGTGAAAATTTCAGAAAATAAATTGAGCTGAGATATAATTATACATATACTAATAAATGATAACATATTACGGCGGCATAATCAATCTTTGTTTAAATTTAATTTCCAAGGCCGCAAAAAGTCCTTGACAAAGCGCAAAAGAAGTCATATAATACCGTTACAACAAAGTAGAGCAGTTCGTTCTCACCCGTGATTTTAAGATGAAACGGGTCAATACATCGGGGTTATCCCTTATTAAGTGTGTTGAGTGCGAGCGGTTATCTGTTCGCACTTTTGTTATTTTATTTTAAGAACGGAGTGATTACCTATCGGTACCAAAGAAATGCAGATCAATGAAGACATCCGTGACAGGGAAGTACGCGTAGTAACCGACGGCGGAGAGCAGCTCGGCATAATGTCGGCTAAGGAGGCTCTTAGAAAGGCAGAGGAGAGAAACCTCGACCTTGTTAAAATATCCCCCAACGCAAAGCCGCCCGTTTGTAAAATCATGGATTACGGCAAATACCGTTTTGAGCAGTCAAAGCGCGAAAAGGAAAACAGAAAAAACCAGCGCGTTATTGAAATCAAGGAGATTCGTCTTTCGCTCAACATTGATACTCACGACTTTGAGACGAAGGTCAATCACGCTCACAAATTCTTAAAGGCCGGAAATAAGGTCAAGGTTTCCATCCGTTTCAGAGGCCGTGAAATGGCTCATCCGCAGATAGGTGAGGTTTCTATGAAACGCTTTGCCGAAGCTTGCGAAGAGTTTGCAACAGTCGAAAAACCGGCGAAGCTCGAGGGGCGTCAGATGCTGATGTTCCTTGCGCCCAAGGCGTGACCGTAAAAAATATCAGGAGGAATTTTGCAATGCCTAAGATCAAAACACACAGCGGAGCTAAAAAACGCTTCAAATTATCAAAGAACGGCAAGCCGATAAGAGCACATGCCAACAAGTCTCATATCCTTACCAAAAAGAACACAAAGAGAAAGAGAAATCTTCGCAAGACATCCGTTGCCGATACAACTAATGTTAAGCAGATTAAACGTCTCATTCCTTATAAATAATCGGAGCGGTTTATATACCGCCATACTTAAACATTCGGAGGTAACTAACTAATGGCACGTGTTAAAGGTGCGATGATGACTCGCAAAAGAAGAAATAAAACATTAAAGCTTGCTAAGGGCTACTACGGCTCAAAGAGCAGACTTTTCAAGACCGCAAAGGAAGCGGTTATGAAGTCCGGCCAGTATGCTTATATCGGCAGAAAGCAGAAGAAGAGAGATTTCAGACAGCTTTGGATAACAAGAATCTCGGCGGCCTGCAAGATGAACGGTATGAATTATTCAACCTTCATAAACGGCCTTAAAAAAGCCGGTATCGACTTAAACCGCAAGATGCTTTCGGAGATTGCGATTTCGGATCCTGCGGCGTTTACCACGCTTACCGAAAAAGCTAAAGAAGCGCTTAAATAAGTTATTGCCACGCCTGAGAGTTTCCCTCAGGCGTGTTTTTCCTTTTAATTACGGCACTTCGGTTTTGCTTTAAATCACGTGCATTCGGGACTTTTTTTGCACAAGGTTTCCAAAGGCGCGCGATCTAAGGAAAAACCGATGCTCGCATCACAGGAGAATTTTATGCGGATAACGAGCAGAAATAACGAAAAAATCAAAGCCTTCGTAAAGCTGCGCGACAGTGCGAGAGCGCGAAATACAGAGGGGCTTTTTGTCCTTGAGGGAGCAAGGCTTTGCTTTGACGCTCTTGAGAGCGGATACAATGTGCAGGAGCTTTTTTATACCGAGACGGCACTTTCGCGTTACGCTGAAAGGGTGACTGCACTTATAGAAAACAGCGTTGCGGCTTTTGAAGCTGCGGACGAGGTGGCACAAAAGCTTGCGGATACCGTGAATTCACAGGGCGTGTTTTGTACGGTAAAAATGAAAGAAACGGCGGAGATATGCCTGTCTTCACCGAAAAAATACGTAGCGCTTGACGGTATTCAAAATCCCGACAATCTCGGCGCGATATCACGTACCGCAGAGGCACTCGGAGTTGATGCGCTGATAGTCGGCGGTGGCTGCGATATATATAATCCCAAAGCCCTCAGAGCGTCAATGGGCGCGCTTTTGAGACTTCCCGTCATAAGCGTGCCGTCTGTTTTACCGGTGCTGCAAAAGGCGAGGGAAAACGGCTTACCCGTGTTGTCAACGGTGCCGGATTCCGCGGCAGAGGATATAACGACTGTCGATTTTTCGCACGGAGCGGTAACCGTTATAGGGAACGAGGGAAACGGCGTGTCAAATGAAGTAAAGGCTTTTTCCGACAGGTTCATAACAATACCGATGGGCGGCAAGGCGGAGTCGCTTAATGCTTCCGCTGCCGCTACGATAACAATGTGGGAAATGATGAAATGAACAATGAGAGTGTTTACTGGCTCTGGCTCGCAAAAACTCTCGGAGCGGGGGCCAAAACTGCGGATATTATAAATTACTTCGGAAGCGCGCGAATGCTCTATGAAAAGGGCAGTCGCGAATGGCGGCTTTCGGGTATACTTACGGCGTCACAGATAAACAAGCTGTCGCTTTTCAGCCCGTCGCAGTTCGCCGAGACGCTTCGTGTTTGCGTCGATAACGGCTGGCGCATAATAACGCCCGACAGCGAATATTATCCGAAAAGACTCAGAGAAATCGCAGACCCTCCGTCGGTGCTCTTTGTTTGGGGCGATGAAACGATTTTAAACAGTGAGGTTATGCTTTCGGTAGTCGGCACGAGAAAGGCGTCGAATTACAGCATGCGCGTCACAAGGCTGCTGTCGTCAAAGCTTGCAAGGGCAGGCGCCGTTATAGTTTCGGGCGGTGCGCTCGGCGTTGACAGCGCGGCGCATACCGGCGCTATGGAGGGCGGAAGAACGATAGCCGTTCTGGGCTGCGGGTTCGGAACAGACTATTTGCGCGACAATGCCGCTCTAAGGCGTGAAATATCCAAAAACGGTGCGGTTATAACGGAGTATTTTCCGTTTACTCCTGCGTCGAGAACAACATTCCCGATGAGAAACAGGATAATTTCGGGGATGAGCCTCGGCACGATAGTGGTTGAGGCCGGCGAGAGGAGCGGCTCGCTTATTACGGCAAGGCTTGCTCTCTCGGAGGGCAGAGACGTGTTTGCCGTCCCGGGCGAAGTCATAACCTCTGCGTTCACCGGAACCAACCGCCTGATACACGACGGAGCAAAGCCCGTGTTTACGGCACTTGACGTTTTGGAAGAATATTATTATACTTACCCGGATAAGATTGATTTAAGCGGAGCGGATAAGCCGCTCGGCGAGGCTCTTAAAAATATGCCGATTGAGGAAGTCTCCGTTCCGGAAGCCGTTAATCGCGATGTAAGGCAAAAATCAAAGCCGGCACAGAAAAAAGCGGCGGAGAATAAGACTCCGCAGAAGAGCGCGCCGAGGGAGCTTCCCGACTCGCTTACGGAAAACGCGAAAAAACTGTATTCGGTCTTAACAACCGAGCCGCGGCATATTGATGATTTGAGCGAGGAAGCGAAGCTCTCCTCCGCCGATACACTTGCCGCTCTTACCGAACTCGAGCTGTATTCGCTCGTCGCCCTCTCTGAGGGAAAGCATTATTATAAGGTCTGATACGGCAAAAGCCGTTATTATCGAGAAACAGGAGTTTGTTTATGTCAAAGCTTGTTATAGTGGAGTCGCCGCACAAGGCGACAATGATAAAAAAATATCTCGGAAAAAGTTACGATGTAACCGCGTCCGTAGGGCATATAAGGGATTTGCCGGCGGCAAAGCTCTCGGTTGACATCAAAAACGACTTTGCACCGAAATATGCAATAGTCAAGGGCAAGGAGAAGCTTGTCAAGGAATTAAAGGAAAAAGCCGCAAATGCAGATGAGATTTTGCTCGCAACCGACCCCGACCGAGAGGGAGAGGCTATTTCCTGGCATCTTGCCACGGTTCTCGGACTGCCGCTTGACGAAAAGAACAGAGTTAAATTTAACGAGATAAACGAAAACGCGGTCAAAAAGGGCATAGCAAGCCCCGAAAAAATCGATATGGACCTTGTTGACGCTCAGCAGGCGAGAAGAATTCTCGACAGACTCGTCGGCTATAAGCTCAGCCCGTTCGTATCGCAAAAGATACACAGAGGACTTTCGGCAGGCAGAGTTCAGTCCGTTGCCGTAAGGCTCGTCGTTGACCGCGAAGAGGAAATCCGCAAATTCGTTCCCGAAGAATATTGGTCACTTGACGCAAAATTCACCGCGCCGTCCTCAAAAAAGGCGTTTAAGGCAGCGTTTACGGGCGACGAAACCGGCAAGATAAAGCTCAAAACAAAAGAGGAGACCGACGCGATTTTGGCAAGACTTCAGGATGCGGAATACTCCGTGTCGTCGGTCAAAAAAGGAACGCGCAGACGTTCTCCGGCGCCGCCGTTTACAACCTCCACCATGCAGCAGGACGCCTCCAGAAAGCTCGGATTTCAGGCTAAGCGCACTATGAAAATAGCGCAGGAGCTTTATGAAGGTATGGAGGTAGAGGGCTTCGGCGCAACAGGTCTTATAACATATATGAGAACCGACTCGCTCCGTATATCGGAAGAGGCAAGGCAAGAGGGCAACGCCTTTATCGAGGAGAATTACGGCAAGCAGTATTTGCCCGAAAAACCGCGCTATTTTAAGACTAAGGCGAGCGCACAGGACGGCCACGAGGCAATTCGTCCCACCGTTCCGGCAATTACACCCGAAATCGCCAAAAAGAGTCTTACTCCGGAGCAGTTCAAGCTTTACAGCCTTATTTGGAAGCGCTTTATGGCAAGTCTTATGTCAAATTGCATACAGGATACGGTAAAGATAGAAATAAAAGCAGTCGGCGAGAGTGATAAAAATACCGACAGATATTGCACGTTTAATGCGAGCGGTTATACGGTTCGTTTTGACGGTTATACACGCCTTTACGAAGCCGCAACAGATGAGGACGAGGACGAGGGCAAGCTCCCCGAAATCAAGGCGGGCGATGCATTAAAGCTCAAGGAAATGCTCGGAAATCAGCACTTCACACAGCCGCCTGCGCGCTATACAGAGGGCTCGCTCATTAAGATGCTTGAGGAAACGGGCGTCGGCAGACCGAGTACGTACGCCTCAATAGTGTCAACCATTACCTCGCGCGAATATGTTGTCCGCGAGCAGAAGCAGCTTAAGCCCACGGAGCTCGGAGAAGCGGTCGTCAAGCTCTTAAAGGAGCATTTCCCGAATATAGTTAACGTAAAATTTACGGCCTCCATGGAGAGCGATCTCGATAAGGTAGAGCATCACGAAATAGATTATATAGCAATGCTTCATACGTTTTATGACGGCTTTGACAAAACGCTTGAAAAGGCAAAAGCCGATATGGAGGGCGTTAAGATAAAGCTTAAAGAGGACGAGACGAATATCCCGTGCGAAAAGTGCGGAAGAATGATGGTTATAAAAACCGGCAGATTCGGTAAATTCCTCGCGTGCCCGGGTTATCCTGAGTGCAAAAACACAAAGCCGTACGTAATAGAGACAACCGCCACTTGCCCGGTGTGCGGAGGCAAGGTGATTCAGAAAAAGAGCAAAAAAGGATATACGTTCTTCGGCTGCGAAAATTATCCCGAATGCAACTTTATGACGTGGGATAAGCCGACGGACGAAAAATGTCCCAAGTGCGGCAAGTCGCTCTTCAAGAAAAAAGGCGGAATCTTAGCTTGCCTTGACGAAAACTGCGGCTTTGAGAAAAAAGCGGAGCGCAAAAAGAAAAGCGCAAAGACTCAAGAGGAAGACTGATGAAAGCAGCGGTAATCGGTGCGGGTCTCGCCGGATGTGAGGCGGCAAAGCAGCTGTCGAGGGCGGGAATACCCACATATCTCTATGAAATGAAGCCGAAGAAATTTTCTCCGGCGCATAAAAACGAAAATTTTGCGGAGCTTGTATGCTCCAATTCACTGAAGGCGGAGCGGCTCAATTCCGCGGCAGGGCTTTTAAAGGCGGAGATGGAGATGCTTTCTTCCGTGTGCGTCGAGGCTGCCAAAAGGACAAGAGTTCCGGCAGGAGGCGCACTTTCGGTTGACAGAGACAGATTTTCGGCTCTTATAACGGAAAATATAAAAAGCGATAAGAACATAACGGTCATAAACGAGGAGGTTTCCGTCTTACCCGATGCCGATGTTGTTATAGTGGCGGCAGGGCCACTCGCGAGCGACGCGCTGACAGGTACAATACACGCTCTCTGCGGCGACGGATTATCATTCTACGATGCGGCGGCACCGATAGTTTCGGCGGACAGCGTCGATATGGAATATGCCTTTACACAGTCGAGATATGACCGCGGCGGCAGCGACGATTACATTAACTGCCCCATGAATAAAGAGCAGTATGAAGCGTTTTACGAAGCAATTATAAATGCCGAGAGTGCCGAAACGCACTCCTTTGACAAGCGGCACGATGTATATGAGGGCTGTATGCCTATTGAGGTTTTGGCGTCGCGCGGAAAAGACACCATGCGCTTCGGACCGTTAAAGCCCGTAGGGCTTCGCGACCCGAGAACGGGACACAGACCGTGGGCAAATCTTCAGCTTCGCCGTGAAAACAGCGGCGGTACGATGTATAATCTTGTCGGATTTCAAACAAATCTCAAATTCGGCGAGCAAAAAAGAGTGTTTTCCATGTTTCCGGCACTTCACGATGCGGAATTTCTCCGCTACGGAGTTATGCACAGAAACACGTTTATAAATTCACCGCGGCTTTTAAACGCCTCATATTCTCTGCGCTCGGACAAAAGAATATTTTTTGCCGGTCAGATAACCGGAGTAGAGGGCTATATGGAATCGGCGTCCTCCGGAATTATGGCGGGTCTGAACGCCGCAAGGTACCTTTTGGGAAAAGAGCCGCTTGTGCTTCCGAATACCACCGTCACGGGTGCTCTCGCGAGATATATAAGCGATGAAACCGTGACGAATTTTCAGCCTATGGGGGCCAATTTCGGTATGCTTCCGCCGCTCCCCGAAAAGATAAGGGACAAGAGCGAGCGTTATACGGCAATCGCCGAAAGAGGCATGAGAGATCTCGAGGAATATCTTAAAAGTCTCGGGCTGTGAGAGTGAAAGGACATTAAAATGGATAACGGACTTAACGAATTACAGGAAAAAATACAATATAGATTTAAAAATATATCGCTTTTGGAAAGAGCGGTCACACATTCGTCGTATGCAAACGAAAAGCATCTTACGACGGGCGACAATGAGCGACTTGAGTTTCTGGGCGACTCGGTTCTCGGCTTTATAACGGCGGAATATCTTTTTTCACACCACAGAAATTTTCCCGAGGGCGAGCTGACGCGCCTGCGCTCATACGCCGTGTGCGAAAAATCGCTTTTTGAGTATGCCAAGGAAATAGACCTCGGCGACAGGCTCTTGCTCGGTAAGGGTGAGGAGATGACGGGCGGCAGAACAAGACCGTCGGTTGTGTCGGACGCATTTGAGGCTGTAATTGCCGCAATTTATATCGACGGCGGCATAGGCGAGGCAAAAAAATTCGTTTTGCGCTTCGTCGAGCCGTATGTTGAGGCAAAGCCGTCCTTTAAGGATTACAAGACCATACTTCAGGAGGTCGTTCAAAAAAATCAAGGCGAGAGCTTAAAGTATGTTCTTGTCAGCGAGAGCGGTCCCGACCACGATAAGCACTTTAAAGTTGAGGTGCATTTAAACAGCAATGTTATAGGAGCGGGCGTCGGCAGCAGCAAGAAAAAGGCCGAGCAGGCGGCGGCAAAAGAAGCGTTGGAGCTGATGGGAATTTGAAACACGTAAACGTGGCGCTTTTTGTGCCTCACGCGGGCTGCCCTCATCAGTGCAGCTTCTGCAATCAAAAGACAATATCGGGCAGTATAAAGCCGCTGACACCGGAGGATGTGACAGCGGCTTGTGATATTGCCAAAAACGGCGGTGTAACAAGGGAATCCTCGGAAATAGCGTTTTTCGGCGGCTCGTTTACCGCGGTTGACAGAGATTATATGGTGTCTCTTTTAGAGGCGGCAAAGCCGTATATCGACGGAGGATATTTCGGCGGAATAAGAATTTCCACGCGTCCCGACGCAATTGATGACGAAAGACTTGAGATATTAAAGAAATATCACGTGACGTCAATCGAGCTCGGCGCGCAGAGTATGGACGATAGCGTGCTTAAAATAAACCGACGCGGCCACACGGCAAAGGACGTCGAAAACGCCTCGCGCCTTATAAAAAGCTACGGCTTTTCGCTCGGACTTCAGATGATGACAGGGCTTATGGGCGACACCGACGAGAAATGTATTAAAACCGCCGAAAGGCTGATAGCCCTCTCGCCCGACACGGTCAGAATCTACCCGACGATAGTTCTTGAAAACACACCTTTGGCAGACTGCCTTCGCGACGGCAGTTACAGAGCCGAAACCCTGGATGAGGCTGTGAGTCTCTGCGCAAGGCTGCTTTTAATGTTCCGAGAAAACAACATAAAGGTAATCCGTCTCGGTCTGCACAGCGGCGGAAATGTAGATGAGGGTTACCTTGCCGGCGCATACCATCCGGCATTCCGCGAGCTTTGCGAGGGCAAGATTTACCTTGAAAAAATGCTCTCCGAGCTGTCAAAGCTGCCTAAGGATATGCCGTATGTTATAGAAGTCCCCGAAAAATCGATCGGGAAAGCAAAGGGACAGAACAAAAGAAATGAAAAAGCATTGCTAAACAACGGATTTCAGTGTAAAATAAAGGGTAACGAATTTTTAAACGATTACGATATAAAGATAACAGAAGATATTTAAAGGAATTTAAAGAATGATTTTAAAAGCGCTGGAAATGCAGGGGTTTAAATCCTTCCCCGATAAAACGGTACTTGAATTTAATAAGGGCATTACAGCCGTAGTAGGACCCAACGGAAGCGGAAAGAGCAACATCTCCGACGCCGTGCGCTGGGTTCTCGGCGAGCAGTCCACAAAAACGCTTCGCGGCTCAAAAATGGAGGACGTTATTTTTTCGGGCACGGACGTCCGCAAGGCAAAGGGCTTTGCGGAGGTAACGCTGCGCCTTGACAACACCGACCGTTCGCTTAATAAAGACAGCGACGAGGTGTCGGTCACAAGGCGTTATTACCGTTCGGGCGACAGCGAATATCTCGTGAACGGCGAATCCGCGCGTCTTCGCGACGTAAACGAGCTGTTTATGGATACGGGCCTCGGCAGGGACGGTTACTCCATTGTCGGGCAGGGCAAAATCGCCGATATGGTGTCGCCCAAGGCGAGCGAGCGCCGCGATATGCTGGAGGAAGCGGCGGGAATTTCGCATTTTCGTTACAGACGCGGTGACGCGATTAAAAGACTCGCGCAGGCGGAGGAAAATCTCGTAAGGCTTCGCGACATACTCTCGGAGCTTGAGAGCAGAGTAGGTCCTTTAAAGGCGCAGAGCGAAAAGGCACAGAAATTCATAGTGCTTGCCGGTGAGCGAAAAAATCTTGAAATAGGTATTTGGCTCAACACGATAGACAAGACCGGAGAAAAAATGCGCGATCAGGAGCATAAAATAGAAATTGCCGAGGCGTCGCACAAGGAGGCTCAGGATGAGCTTTCAAAAATCGGCGAGATGATTGACAAGGCGGCGGACGGCACAAGAGACATAAACATTAAATTGGAGGAAATCAGAAATTCGGCTTCGGGCTTTGAGGAAAAGCTTTCGGATATAGATTCGCAGATAAAGGTTGCCGAAAACTCGATTTTACATAACAACGAGACAATAGAGCGTATAAACCGTGACAAGGCTGCGGAGAACGAGACGGAGCAAAATATTGACGCCGCCGTTTCCGCTGCACGGGAATGCATACAAAAGGCAGAGGAGCAAATAGCCGACGCAACAAGGCAGATGGACGAGCTCTCAAAGCAGGAGGAGACTTATCGCCTGAGCAGCTCCGAGTTTTCCGACAGGGCGGCAGCTCTTTCGGGTGAAATATCGGCACTTTCCGTAAGGCTTGCGGATTGCCGAGTTACGGCGGAAACCGCAAATTCCTCCATAGAGGAGATAAGGTCGAGAATTTCCGCGATAGACGAGTCCATGGGAACGCGCAAGGACGATTACGACGCGCTTTTAAAACGCAAAGCCGACGCGGAAGCGGAACTTAAGGAAATACAGGACGAGATAGTTTCCGTCAAAAACGCGATAGACGGCTATACTCTGCGATTTGAAAACCGCGGCAAAAAGGCAGACAGCGTAAAGCTTGCCATAGATGAAAAACAGCGCGAGCTTCACAAGGGGCAGGACAGGGTCCGCCTTCTTGAGGATCTCGAAAAAAATATGGAGGGCTACTTCGGCGCGGTAAAAGCCGTTATGAAGGAGTCGGGCAGAGGTGCGCTCAGGGGCATATACGGTCCCGTATCTCAGCTCATAACGGTTAAGGATAAGTATTCGGCTGCTATCGAGACGGCTCTCGGAGCGGCTGTGCAGAACATTGTTGTAGATAATGAAACCGACGCAAAGCGCGCCATGGGCTTCTTAAAGGAGCACCGCGCAGGCAGAGCCACATTTTTGCCGATAACCGCAATTAAGGGCAGAGTTCTCTCAGAGCAGGGGCTCGACGACCAATACGGCTTTGTAAGCATTGCCTCCGACCTTGTGTCGTATGACAACAAATATTCGGAGATAATCCGTTGGCTCTTGGGTCGCACGGCAGTTGCCGAGGACATAGATTCCGCCATAGCGATCGCAAAAAAATATTCGTATCGCTTCCGCATAGTCACGCTTGACGGTCAGGTTATAAATGCCGGCGGCTCCATGACGGGCGGCTCTCGCGTTCAAAATGCAGGCATACTCAGCCGAGGCAATGAGATTGAAAGACTTAAAGGTTCTCTTGCTTCAATGCAAAAAGAGCTTGACGGGATGCTCTCGGATTACAAGCTTTTGTCGGAGGACGCCTCTGCCGCAAAGGCGGAGCTTGAGGGCGCCGAGGGCGACCTTTTAAGAGCTAAAGAAGAAAATATCCGTCGCGAGGGCGAATTGAAGCTTGCAAGCGACAAGCTCGCGTCCGTTTCCTCGGGCGTTAAAGAGCTTTTGGAGGAAAAGGAGACTCTCGAAAAGAGAATCGAGTCCGTAAGCTCGGGTGCCGAGGCGGCTCGTTCGCAAATCGACGAGCTTAAAGAAACGCTGGAAAACAAGGAAAAAGAGCTTGAGAGTATAACCGGCGACAGCAAGACTCTTCAAAAGAATCGCGAGGAGGTCGCGTCAAAAGCGGCTGAAATAAGACTTCGCATAGTTTCACTCCAAAAGGATGTCGAGGCGAACACGGACGAGATTACAAGGCTTAAAAATCGTAAGACAGGTCACCTCGACCGTCTCTCGGAGCTTGACGGAGAAATACGCGAAATCGAAGAGAAAAACGACGAGCTCAGAGCCTTGACCGAGCAGCTTTCGGCTGATGAAAAGGCTCTTAAAGCAAATCACGGCGACGCGCAAAATCAGATAAACGAGCTGATTTCACAGCGTGACGAGCTTGAAAAGCAGGCAAATGACTTAAGGCTTCACGAGCGCGCAAAATCCGAGGAGCGCGAACGTCTCAGCGGCGACATAGCGCGTCTTGAAGAGCGCAAAATAGCAATGCGCAACGAATATGACAATCTGACGAGCAAGCTTTACGACGAGTATCAGCTCACCCGTCGCGAGGCTGCGGCTCTCGAAATAGAAATTGACGATTACTCCCTTGCGGCAAAGCGTCTTGCAGAGCTTAAATCGCAAATCCGCGCTCTCGGCTCCGTAAACGTCTCCGCAATAGAGGAATACAAAGAGGTATCAGAGCGTTACGAATTCTTGTCGGGGCAGATAAATGATGTCGAAACCTCGCGCGCGGAGCTTAATAAGATGATAGATGATTTGACCGGTAAAATGGCAGAGCAGTTTCGTGAGCAGTTTAATCGCATCAACTCATGCTTCGGGCAGACCTTTATTGAGCTGTTCGGCGGAGGTAAGGCGGAGCTTCGACTCGAGGACGAGCGCGACGTGCTTGGCAGCGACATTGAAATCAAGGTTCAGCCGCCCGGCAAAAACGTTCAGAACATCAACTTGCTCTCCGGCGGTGAAAAGGGACTTTCCGCCATTGCGCTTCTTTTTGCGATACTCAAGGTAACCCCTGCGCCGTTCTGTATTTTCGACGAGGTTGAAGCGGCACTTGACGACGTCAACGTTTCGCGTTACGCTCAGTATGTTCGCCGTATGACTAAAAACACCCAGTTCATCTTAATTACCCATCGTCGCGGTACCATGGAAGAAGCCGACGTACTGTACGGTGTGACCATGCAGGAAAAGGGTGTATCCAAATTACTTGAGTTAAAGACAGCCGAAATGGCAAAAAAACTCGGTTTAGCATAAATCTTGCGCACAATGCGGCTTTTGTTCACCCAAACTCGCGTACCGTAGTACGCGTCGGGGTTCACAAAAACCACCTTGCACACAATCTTTAAGCTAAACGGGTTTGATATATAAAGCCAAAAATTACAGCGTAAATCTTGCGCACAATGCGACTTTTGTTCACCCGAACTCGCGTATATACATACGCGTCGGGGCTTACGAAAACCACCTTGCACTAAGTCTACGCTAAACGGGTTTGATTATACTTCAAATAAAACACAGCGTAAATCTTACGCACCATACGAATTTCCCTCACCCGAATTTGCGTACCGTAGTACGCGTCGGGGCTTACGAAAACCCGTCTTGCACCAAATCTTTACGCTAAACGGGTTTGATATATACTTCGAATAAAACACAGCGTAAATCTTGCGCACGATGCGGCTTTTGTTCACCCAAACTTGCATATAGACAAAAATTAACTACGCACCGCTCGGAGCTTTATGTGCGGCGAAAAACGCGGCGATACTGTGGCTGTGCTTAAAATATTCGCATAATCTATTTGATTGAAATCAAAAATTTCTTATCCGAAAGGAATAAACAAATGGGAATTTTCAGCAAAATAAATTTCGGCCTTACAAAGACCCGAAATAAAATGGCGGGAGCGATTGATGATTTGCTCGACAGCGTCGGCGAGATAAACGACGACCTTTACACCGAGCTTGAAGAGCTGCTCGTTATGCACGATGTCGGAGTGCAGACCTCGCTTGAGATAATCGAGGAGCTTCGCAAGCGCGTGCCGGAGAAAAAAATCAAAAATCCGACAATGGTTAAGGATGAAATCAAGGAGATTGTCGCCGAAAAGCTATACGGCGGCGAGGATATGGGGCTTATAACCATACCGTCCATCATATTTGTAATAGGCGTCAACGGCGTAGGTAAAACCACGACCATAGGCAAATTGGCGGCGATGTACAAGTCCGAGGGCAAAAAGGTCATTTTGGGAGCGGCCGACACATTCCGTGCCGCGGCAATCGACCAGCTTCAGATTTGGGCGGACAGAGCCGGTGTTGATATAGTAAAGCACTCCGAGGGAGCAGACCCGGCGGCTGTTGTTTTTGATACGATAAATGCCGCAAAGGCAAGAAACTGCGACATTGTCATAATTGACACCGCGGGAAGACTTCACAATAAAAAGAACCTTATGGATGAGCTCGCCAAAATGTACCGCATTATAGACCGTGAGCTTCCGTATTCGGACCGCGAGGTGCTGTTGGTGCTTGACGCCACAACAGGACAGAACGCCGTAAATCAGGCGCGCGAATTTATGAACGCCGCCGAAATCACCGGCATAGTTTTAACAAAGCTTGACGGTACGGCTCGAGGCGGAGTTGTTCTCACCATTAAAAATGAGCTTGGGATTCCCGTTAAATTTATAGGCGTGGGCGAGCAGATTGATGATTTGCAGCCGTTTAACCCCAGGGCTTTTGCCGATGGTCTGTTTGAAAAAATAGATTACAACGAGGAGGACGAAAAAGATGGAATTTCGCAAGAAGATGTGGCACCTGACGGGCAAATTATTCAAGTTGCTGGATCACAACAGATCGGACATACTGATAAGGATGAACAAAGCGGCAAAGACGAAGATAAAAAAGAAGAGGGCAAAGTCAAAGCTGACGACGACGCAGCAGATGAAAGCGGAGTTCATGGACTGGAACAGAGTGAGAAAGATATAGAAGACGCTCCGTCCGACGCAGAGAAGCCCAAAAAGAAAAAGGAGAAAAAGCGCTTTGGATTTTTTAATCGCCACTCATAATATGAAAAAACGCGCCGAGCTTCAGAGAATACTCTCGCCGCTCGGAGTTAACGTACTGACCGCCGATGAAGCGGGTATAGTTCTTACCGATGTTGAAGAGACGGGAACAACGTTTGAGGAGAACGCATTTTTAAAGGCGGATTCGGGCTGCCGTGAGAGCGGTATGCCGTGTATAGCCGACGATTCGGGACTGTCCGTGGACGCGCTCGGCGGCGAACCGGGCGTATATTCGGCAAGGTATGCCGGAGAGCACGGCAATGACGATAAAAACAACCGAAAGCTTCTTGAAAAGCTCCGGGACGTTCCGCCCGAAAAGCGTACTGCATCGTTCGTTTCGGCGGTGTGCTGTGTTTTCCCGGACGGCAGGCATTTTACTGTCCGCGGCGAATGTCACGGAGTAATAGGCTATGAAAAGCGCGGCGACGGCGGTTTCGGGTATGACCCTCTTTTCTATGTGGGCGACCGCTCGTTTGCGGAATTTTCCCCCGAAGAAAAGGACGCCGTGAGCCACCGAGGAAATGCTCTGCGCTATCTTGCAAAGGAGCTTCCCGAATATTTAAAATAACCGAAAGGCATTGATATACAATATGACAAGTAAAGAAAGAGCCGAAAAAAGAGCTCAGGCAAACAATATGGAGCCGTTATTCCAGCTCGGTAAGGGCGGTATGTCCGACGCGCTGATAAAGCAGGTTGACGACGCGCTGACCGCAAGAGAGCTTATAAAGGTCAAGGTGCTTCGCGACACTTCTCCGCTTACTCCGCGCGAGGCGGCGGACAGGATAGCCGAGGCAACGGGCAGCGAGGTTGTGGCGGTTATCGGCGGAAGTATGATATTTTACCGTTACAGCAAAAAGCTTCACGAAAATAAAAAGAAGAAGAAATGAAAATTGGAATTTTCGGCGGTACATTCAATCCGCCGCACAAGGGGCATTTGAGATTAATCGAGACCTTTGCCGATAAATTAGAACTTGACAAGGTGCTCATAATTCCCGATAAGCGGCCGGTTCACAAGATTTGTGAGGACTTGGCACTTGACTCCGACAGGGCGGAGCTTTGCCGCCGCACGTTTACGGGCAAAAATTACGAGGTCAGCACCATGGAGATCGACCGTGACACCGACAGCTATATGATATTCACGGTGAACGAGATTTTGAGCAAATACAAGGACGCGCAGCTGTTTTTGATAATAGGCTCGGATATGTTTTTGTCGTTTCATAAGTGGTATAAATACCGTGAAATAATGAAAAAGTGTACCCTGTGCGTTATGTCGCGCGAGGACGAAGACACCGCAAAGGCACTGCGCTCATATGCTTTTTCGACCTTGCACATATATATGCCGTCGAATGAGGCGAACGGTATTATAATTTCTCCGAGCAGCCCTCTCGAAATTTCGTCTACCGAAATAAGGCAAAAAATATCCGCGGGTGAGGATGTGTCCGATGTTCTGACGAAAGAGGCGTATGAATTCATAAAGGAAAGAGGTATGTATGGATACGCAAAGAAATAAAGAGTTCTTTTATGAAATCAAAAAGCATCTTACGCCCTCGCGTTTTTACCATTCGCTGAATGTTGCGTATGAGGCTTATCGTCTTGCCGGAATTTACAAAGCCGACAGGGAAAAGGCGTTTACGGCGGGGCTTTTGCACGATATTATGAAGGACACTCCGAAGCAGGAGCAGTTGAAAATAATCACCGATGATGGTATAATTCTAACGCCTACGGAGAAAAGCAGCACAAAGACGTGGCATCAGTTATCGGGCGCCGTATACATAAAAAAATATCTCGGCGTAAAAGATGAGGATATAATTTCGGCGGTGCGGTATCACACCACGGGCAGAGAAAATATGGCTCTTCTCGAAAAGGTGGTCTACATAGCGGACTATATCTCGGCGGACAGAAAGTATCCGGGTGTTGAGCGTATGCGTGAAAAAGCATACCGAAGTCTTGACGAGGCAATGCTTGAGGGGCTTCAGTTCACCGTTATCGAAAATGTAAAAAAAGGCTTCCCCATTCATGAGGACAGCGTTAAAGCATATAATTTTATCGCAATTTCTTACGAAAGGAAAAAGTTATGACGACAGAGGAATTACTCAAATTGACGGTCGAAACTCTCGACAGAAAAAAGGGTATGGATATAAAGGCTCTCAAGGTAACGGACCTTACCGTTATTGCCGACTATTTCGTGATAGTCACCGGCACGTCGCCGACTCATATAAAGGCTCTCTCGGACGATCTTGAGGACAAGCTCGCCGAAAAGGGCAAAAACGCAAAGAGCGTTGAGGGTAAGGCTACGGGCTGGATACTTCTTGATTACGGCACGGTTATAGTTCACGTATTTACAAAGGAAAGCCGTGAAAACTTCAATCTCGAAAAGCTCTGGGGCGACGCCGAGGAGGTTGACGTTTCCGAGTGGATAAGCGAATAACACTTTTAGATAAAAATTGACTATACTGCAAAAGGGTGAAATAAATGGAATACGATTTTAAGCATATTGAAAGCAAGTGGCAGGAAAAATGGGAAGAGGAGGGCGTTTTCCACGCCGTTGACAATTCCGATAAGCCCAAATTTTACGGACTTGTCGAATTTCCCTATCCGAGCGGAGCAGGTATGCACGTAGGTCACATCAAGGCGTATTCGGGTCTTGAGGTGGTATCTCGTAAGAGAAGGCTTCAGGGCTACAACGTGCTTTTCCCGATAGGCTTTGACGCATACGGTCTGCCGACGGAAAACTATGCCATTAAAACGGGCATACATCCGCGCAAGGTCACCGATATGAATATAAAGAAGTTTACAAGTCAGTTAAAGCGCGTGGGATTTTCGTTCGACTGGACAAGAGTTATAGACACAACCGAAGAGGGCTACTACAAGTGGACCCAGTGGATATTCCTCAAGATGTTTGAAAACGGTCTTGCATTCCGCGACAAGACTCTCGTAAACTATTGCCCCTCATGCAAGGTCGTTTTGTCAAATGAGGATTCTCAGGGCGGCAAGTGCGATATCTGCCACAGCGAAGTCGTACAAAAGTCAAAGGATGTTTGGTATCTTCGCATTACCGAGTATGCCGATAAGCTCCTAGAGGGTCTCAAGCACGTTGACTATCTCCCCAACATCAAGGCTCAGCAGGAGCATTGGATAGGCAAGAGCCGCGGCGCGTTCGTCAATTTCTCTCTTAAAGATATTCCCGAAAAGCTTAGGATATACACAACTAGACCCGACACTCTCTTCGGCGTTACATTTATGGTAATTGCTCCGGAGCACCCGATAATCGACAAGTATAAGGATAAAATCCGCAATATGGATGCGATAGTCGATTACCGCACAGAATGCAGTAAAAAGACAGAGTTTGAGCGCACTCAGCTCGTCAAGGATAAGACGGGCGTCAAAATTGACGGCCTTACCGCGATAAACCCCGTAAACGGCAGGGAAATACCGGTTTATATTTCCGACTACGTAATGATGGGCTACGGCACGGGCGCAATAATGGCTGTTCCGGCTCATGATGACCGCGACTATGATTTCGCCAAGAAATTCGGCATAGACATTATCGAAGTCATAAAGGGCGGAAATATCGATGAGGCGGCATATACCGGCGACGGCGAAATGGTAAATTCCGGCTTCCTTAACGGTATGGACAATAAAAAGGATTCCATCAAAAAGATGATAGATTATCTCACCGAAAAAGGCATCGGTGAGGGCGGTGTTCAGTATAAGATGAAGGATTGGGCGTTTAACCGTCAGCGCTACTGGGGCGAGCCTATTCCGATTATCCACTGTCCGAAGTGCGGAATGGTTCCCGTTCCGTATGACGAGCTTCCGCTGAAGCTTCCGAATGTTGAAAACTTTGAACCCGGTCAGGACGGCGAGAGTCCGCTTGCAAAGATTGACTCGTTTGTAAACTGCAAGTGCCCCGTCTGCGGCGGCGACGCAAAGCGCGAGACGGACACCATGCCTCAGTGGGCAGGCTCCTCGTGGTACTTCTTAAGATATGTTGACCCGCACAACGATAAGACCTTTGCCGACTATGACAAGCTTAAATACTGGATGCCGGTAGACTGGTACAACGGCGGTATGGAGCACGTTACACGCCACCTGATATATTCAAGATTCTGGTATAAATTCCTCTATGACCTCGGCGTAGTGCCGTATGAGGAGCCGTATCAAAAGCGCACCGCTCAGGGTCTTATCTTAGGACCGGACGGAGTTAAAATGAGTAAATCGCGCGGCAACGTAATAGATCCCAACGAGGTAGTCGATGTATACGGCGCCGATGTACTGCGCACCTACGTTCTGTTTATGGGCGACTATGAGCAGGCTGCTCCGTGGAGCGAATCGAGCGTTAAAGGCTGCAAGAGATTTATCGACAGAGTATTTAATCTTCAGGAAATCCTGACGGACGGCGACGAGTATTCTAAAGAGCTTATGAGCGCTATGCACAAGACCGTCAAAAAGGTTTCCGAGGACATAGAGCAGATGAAGTATAACACGGCAATAGCCGCTCTTATGACGCTGCTCAACAAAATTTACGAAAACGGTAAAATCAACCGCGCCGAGCTCAAAACGCTTATTATTCTCGTGAACCCGTTTGCACCGCACGTCACAGAGGAGATGTGGGCGAATTGCGGTTACGGCGAAATGCTTGCAAAGGATGCAAAGTGGCCGAGCTTTGACGAGGCTAAATGTGTTGACAGCACCGTTGAAATAGTAGTCCAGATAAACGGTAAGATAAGAGCGAGACTCTCTGTTCCCACCGACATTGAAAGCGATAAGGCAATAGCTCTCGCAAAGAATGACGAAGGCATAGCTGCCGCTCTTGAGGGTAAAAATATCATCAAGGAAATCTATGTAAAGGGCAAGCTTGTCAATATTGTCGCTAAATAATGATATATCGTTTTTCGATTTTTGCGGATAAGCTGTCACAAAAATACAAAAGCGCGCGTTGCGGACTTCTTTATGTTTATAGGCTCGCTGTTTTCGGCGCTCGGTAAATGACAAATGTTTATATGAAGGACAGTTTAAAAAGAATTACGGCCGTTATACTGCTGGCGGCGGCAACCTTGCTTGTCGCTTTGCAGTGCGGCTCAATAGCAAAAAAAGAGGAAGCGGCAGCACTTTTACGTGCCGACGCTTCCTCTTCGTGCAATAAAATGCCTCCCGACGGCTTCTTTCGTGAAAGCGTGGAGTCGCCGAAGGCTGCCGTTGGCAATAAAATCAACGCTTCCGAAAACGCCGGTATAGACGTCAAAAATGAACTTACTGCGCTGTTTACCGACCTTTACGGCCTTGTGGGGGACGTTTTGTCGGGAAGCGATGTTGACACGGGCGAGCTTGAAGTCAGATTTAAAAATATATTTGACGGGCTGTTTAAATTGGACGCGGATACCGTAAAAACCGACCCAACCGCCGACGGCGTGCTTAAAAACGACGGCTTTGTAGCGTCTGCCGCCGAGGTGCTGTGGAATTATATGGATTATTACGACACAAACAGGCTGAAAAAACAGACGGAATCCGCAGGCGTGACGGTGAAAAAAGATATACCTTATATTTCGGACGGCAACAAATATCATCTTCTTGATATTTATTATCCCGAAAATGCCGCAGAAAAGCTGCCGGTGATAATCGACATACACGGCGGCGGACTTATGTATGCGGAAAAAGAGGTTAATCGCGTCTATGCGTCGCGTCTTGCGAAAAGAGGATATATAGTTGTGTGTATAAATTATTCTCTGTGTCCCGACGTAACATATCCGACGCAGGTGAGCGATGTTATGGCGTCGTACCGCTGGGTGGCGGAAAACGGCGAGAATTTCGGCTTTGACCTTGACAGAGTCTTTGTTGCAGGTGATTCTGCCGGCGGTCAGCTTGCATTTTACACTGCGGCGGTAAATACGAGCGACGAATTAAAATCGCTTTACGGCGTTTCGGACACCGGACTCAACATAAAAGCGATAGGGTTGATTTCCGGAATGTTTGATATGAAAAACGGCGTTAACAGCGCGCTTTTATCGTGCTATCTCGGCTACGATTATAAAAATTCGCCGTATTATCCGTATTTGCAGCCCGAGGAGATAATTGATAAATCCGACATTCCGCCGGCATATATTGTGACGAGTGTCAAGGACTTTTTGCACTCTGCTTCGGATGACCTCGATAAGCTTTTGACGGAAAAGGGCAAGGAGCATATGTATCACGATTGGCAGCTTACCGTGAACCGTTCGTCGGGGCATATAACGAGCGTCGCCTATCCCGATCTTCCCGAAAGCGCGGAAACAATCGATGAAATGCTCGCGTTTTTTGAAGCACATTCATAAATAAACGGAACCGCAATGGGCTTTTACCCAAAACGGTTCCTTTTTTCGCCTTAAAAGCTGACAAATCAGCCTAACGTCTCTGCTTTATATTGATTTTTTTTGGATATCATATATAATAGTGTTATATAAAATAAGGACAAAATCGCTTTGCACCGAAGGACGGTAATTCATAAAAGACTCGGCGCAAGTCACATTGTCCGAAAGACACAGAGAATTCGGAGGTGTCCCTTATGGACAACGGCAAAACCCTGCGCCCGTTCGGTATGCGCGACAAAATCGGCTATGCTTTCGGTGACTTCGGTTGTAATATGAGCTTTGCGTTCATAAACAGCTATCTTATGCTGTTCTATGTTACTTGTATGAAGATAAACCCGAAGCATTTTGCAATTCTCATTTTGCTCGGTAAAATTTTCGACGCGATAAACGACCCCATTATAGGCGGTCTTTGCGACGCGACAAAGCCGGGAAAAGACGGTAAATTTAAGCCGTGGATAAAATGGGCAAGCCCCGTACTGCTTCTTTCAAGCATAGCTTTGTTTATCTATGCTCCGAATGCCCCGTACGGAGTGAAAATTGCTATGTGCCTCGGCATATACTGCCTTTGGAGCGTTGCCTACACAAGCGTAAACGTGCCTTACGGTTCTATGCAGAGCTGCATCACAAACGACCCCGACGGTCGTTCCGCGCTGTCAACGTGGCGCAGTATCGGCGCTATGTGTGCTCAGATTCCGATTATGATATTACTGCCCCTTTTGGTTTATGATAAAAACGATAACCCCAGAGGTGAGCTGTTTATCGTTTTTGTAGGCGTTATGGGCGCCATAGGTCTTGTTTCATTCTGGCTGCTCAGACGTATGACAACCGAGCGCTTGGCACCTGCCGTCGCTTCGGAAAAGCAGAAATTCAACTATTTTGCCACTTTGAAGTCATTCTTTAAGAATAAGCCGATGATGGGCGCCACCATAAGCACCGTCGCTTACTTAGCACTTATGATGACCGTAACCACATCAATGCCGTACGTGTTTATGTGCTATTTTAAAAACACGAAGCTTATAACGATTGCCTCCATGCTTGCGGGCTGCCCCATAGCACTCGGAATAGTCCTTGCAAAGCCCATGCTTAAAAAATTCAGCAAAAAGCAGCTTTGCACATACCCGTTTTTACTGTCGGCTCTTTCGGCAGGGATTGCGGCGTTTGTAAGAATAAAAAATCCCTATGTCTGGATAGCCCTCGTAGCCGTTTCAATGTTCGGCGCTGCGTTTTACCTCACACTTATGTGGGCACTCGTTGCGGATTGCATCGACTATCAGGAGCAAAAAACGGGACGTCGTGAGGAAAGCTCCATATATGCAACCTATTCTCTTTTCCGTAAAATCGCGCAGGGCGTAGGAGCCGCGGTAGTAAGCTACGCAATAGGCGCAACCGGCTACAATCAGAACCTCGGCGCGCTTGAGCAGGCACCGGGCGTTCCCGAAAAAATATATTTCGTGACCGCATTTCTTCCTTTTATCGGTGCGATCATCAGCTTTTTAAGTATGCTGTTTTTGTATACTCTTGACGATAACGCACAGGAAAACGGCAAAGACGGTAAAGATAAAAAAGAAAAAACACAAGAGTGATTTTATAATTTCCACGGAGGAAAGCTATGCGAGAAGTAATAAATATAAACAAAAATTGGCTCTTTTCAAAAAAAGAGCAGCCTGTGCCTAAAACTCTGCCGGAGGATTGGGAAAGCGTCAACCTGCCGCACACCTGGAACGGCACCGACGGTCAGGACGGCGGTAACGATTATTACAGGGGCAAGTGTTGCTATGTAAAGCTGCTTAAAAAAGCGGATTTGGGCGAAAAGCCCGTGCACTACATTCAGTTTGACGGTGTAAACAGCAGTGCCGAGGTTTGGTGGAACGGCGAAAAAATAGGTTCACACGACGGCGGATATTCTGCATTCCGTGTAAGGATTCCGGAAATTTCGGACGAAAACATACTCACGGTTTACGCCGATAACAGCCCGAACGACACGGTGTATCCGCAGGTTGCCGACTTTACGTTTTACGGCGGAATTTACCGCGACGTAACGGTTATCGGAGTCGATGAAAGCCACTTTGACCTTGAGTTTTACGGCTCGTCGGGAATTATGATAACCCCGAAGGTAAGCGGCTTGTCCGCAACTGTCAATATAACTGCGAGGGTCACAAATCCGCAGGACTGCTCCGTTCGTTTTGTCGTGACGGACGCGGATAAAAAGCCCGTGGGCGAAAAGAACGTCGATGCGTCCGACGGAAAGACGGTTATAGAAATCGAAAACGCGCATCTGTGGAACGGCACTCAGGACCCGTATCTTTACTCTCTTACAGCGGAGCTTTTGAAGGACGGAGAAAAAACAGACGAAATTTCGGTAAGGTTCGGTTGCCGCAGCTTTTCAATAGACCCGCAAAAAGGATTTATCCTCAACGGTAAGTCTTGCCCTCTGCGCGGTGTTTCGAGGCATCAGGACAGACCCGGTATAGGCAACGCGCTTACCGAAAAGGAGCACCGTGAGGATATGGATTTGATATGCGAATTGGGTGCTAATACCATACGGCTTGCACATTATCAGCACAGCAGAGTCTTTTATGACCTATGCGATGAGCGCGGTATGGCGGTTTGGGCCGAGATACCGTACATTTCGCGGCATATGCCGGGCGGCAAAGAAAATACCGTAAGCCAGATGAAGGAGCTGATTTATCAGAATATAAATCATCCGAGCATAATAGTTTGGGGCTTGTCAAATGAAATTACCATGAACGGTGCGTCTGATTCGTCGCTTATCGAAAATCACCGTATGCTCAATGATTTGGTGCATAAAATCGACCCGACGCGCCCCACCACAATAGCGGTGCTCAGTATGTGCGACCCGGGCGAGGAGTATGTCAGGATTCCCGACGTTTTGTCTTACAATCACTATTTCGGTTGGTACGGCGGCAAGACCGATATGTACGGGCCGTGGTTCGATAAGTTCCATAAAAAATATCCCGACCGTGCCGTCGGTATGAGCGAATACGGCTGCGAGGCTCTTAATTGGCATACCTCCGACCCGCAGCAGGGCGATTACACCGAGGAATATCAAGCAAAATATCATGAGGATGTAATTCGTCAGATTGCCGTTCGCCCGTGGCTTTGGTCAACTCACGTCTGGAATATGTTTGACTTTGCCGCAGACGCACGCAGCGAGGGCGGCGAGAACGGAATGAATCACAAGGGTCTTGTTACGTTCGACAGGAAATATAAAAAGGACTCTTTTTATGCATATAAGGCGTGGTTGTCGGATGAACCGTTTGTGCACATCTGCGGTAAACGCTATATTGACCGCCCCGAAAGCGTGACGAGCGTCACGGTTTATACAAACGAGCCGTCCGTTGAGCTTTTTGCAAACGGCAAGAGCCTCGGCGTGCAAAAACGTGGGGAATTTCCGTTCTTTTACTTCTCGGTACCGAACGAGGGCGAAACCGTGCTTACGGCAAAGGCAGGCGACTGCACCGACGAGAGCCGCATACGCAAGGTCGATAAGGCGAATCCCGACTATGTATTGCAGGAGGAGGGCGCGGTTATCAACTGGTTTGAAATCGAAACTCCGCCGGGATACATGAGCGTAAACGACACCATAGGCGATATTTTGGCTACCGCAAAGGGCAAATTGCTCGCTTTGAAAATTCTCAAAATGGTTCGTGCCAATATGAAAAAGAACAAGGGCAAGTCCACAGGCGGTATGGCGGATATGGCAAAGGGTATGAAAATCAACAAGAGCATAATAGAAATGGGCAAGGGCTTCAGCGTTAAGCGCGTATGTATGATGGCAGGCGGCTTGTTTACAAAGGAACAAATCCTTGAAATCAACGCAAGCCTTAACAAGATTAAGAAAAAGCAGAAATAAAAAAGCTGTCCCGTGCAAAATCACTTTGCACGGGACTTTGTCGGCTTGTCAAACTGCCGATAAAGGAGTCTGCTTTGCGGCGTAAAATTTAAAACAGCATTTTTAATGCGAGAAATTTCAAAAAGCTCTTGCCCTACTACCCGTCGCGTGTTATAATAATTGGGTTCACGGGCCTGTAGCTCAGCTGGGAGAGTGCTACATTCGCATTGTAGAAGTCGAGAGTTCGAATCTCTTCAGGTCCACCAACAAAGGTATCGGGTTTTTCCCGGTACCTTTTTTTCTGTATATTGAAAAGGCAGAGAGGTCCAAACTTTTCGCCCGTCTTTTGCGGAGAGATTTCTTTGATATACAGATTTGCACAGAAAGGTGCTTAATTGAAAGACCGGCTGTAACAAAATGCTGCAGCCGGTCTTTATGCTTTATTAAAGCTCTTGTTTTCAGTCCGTTTTCTTTTCCGAGTCGGAAGCTTCTGCGGCGTGCGAAGCACAGTAGGCGCAGTTGCCGGAGCAGCCGAATTCGCGTTTGCCCTCTTCGGTGTCGCGGTAGTACTGTGTGTGCGTATCGCGGTGCTTTGTGGAATTCCAAAGCTTTTCGGCGCGCGGCGCCCATTCCTTTGCAAAGTCTACGCATTTATCGCAAAGCTCATCGACATCCTCTTTGTTTAAAAGGTCCGAGGAATGCGCTCCGCTCTCCTTTACTATTTTGCGTAAAAGCTCGGGATTTTCAAGCATCGGACAGGGTCTTAAATGATTGTCGTTAAACGGCTGACCCTTGTAATATGCGGTAAAGAGCGGACTCTTGAGTGCCTCGAGAAGCGTGTGAGTGCGTATATTTGTATCGGAATAGTGTATAAATACGCACGGCTCTATGTCACCTGCGGAATTTATGTGGAAATAGTTTCTGCCTGCCGCTATGCAGCCGCCGACATATTCGCCGTCGTCCTGGAAGTCCATAACGAACATCGGTTTGCCCGTTTTGCCGTTACGCATTTTGCGAAGCCAGCGGTACATATATTCCCTCTGGTCGGGAGTCGGGATAAGCTCCTTGTCGGCACCGTGACCCACGGGCATATAGTTGAAATAAAATGCGAATTTCGAGCCGTTTTCTATCATCTTGTCGATGAAATCGTCGCTCGTTACGTATTCGTCGTTTTTGCGCGTGTAGCAGACCGAAATGCCGAAGAGGCATTTGTTCTTTTTAAGAAGCTCCATAGCCTTGAGCGTGGCATTGTAAGCTCCGTCGCCGCGGCGCCAGTCGTTTGACTCCTCCGTGCCCTCAATGCTCATGGCAAGGGCGACGTTGCCGACTCTTTTAAGGTCATCGCAGAATTTTTGGTCTACAAGCGTTGCGTTTGTATAGATTAAAAATACGCAATCCTGATTGTTTGCGGCAAGCTCTATTATGTCGTTTTTGCGTATGAGCGGCTCTCCGCCGGTGAGCATATATACGTGAGTGCCGAGTGCCTTGCCCTGAGAGACTATGCTCTGCATTTCTTCGTTCGTAAGGCTTTGCTTGTGGCCGTATTCCGCAGCCCAACAGCCCTTGCAGTGGAGGTTGCACGCGCTCGTGGGGTCAAAAAGGATTATGAACGGCACGTTGCAGTGAAGCTTTTCGCGATTTCTACGAACGGTTTTTGTGCCGTAGTAGCCTGCGTCAAAGCCGAACGCCATAATCATTTTTTTGATTACATCGCGGTCAATGTCGTTTAAAATGCCGAGGGCGTACTTGGTCCATACATTATTATCATCCCGGACGACTTCCTTCATCTTTTTAAGATTGCCTGTGGGGAATATGTTTTTGGTGAGCTTTTCCGCCACCGACAGCATTTTGCAGATGTTTTCCTGCGGATTCTTGTCAATGTATTTCATTACCTTGTCAAGCGTTACTTTAACCGCTGCTCTTTGCAGCTTGTGTGAATCTGACATAATTCGTAAGTCCTCCGTGGAATGCGGTATAGTTAATATTATTTTGCCGCATTTTGTGCCGTAATTATAGCATAAATATATTTTTTTGTAAACCGAACTAAGCCTGTTTCGCCGATTTAATACACTTTATCACGCATTTGTTTATTTTTTAACAATGTCTGCTTGAGCATCATAAGCCGTCCGTGTTCAATGTGATTATTAACTTCAAAAAGCTGATTTTGGTTGCCGTCGCGAAAAAAATAAAAATACTGCGGATTTTTGGGATTACGGTAATTAAATTTTTTATAAAGCTGTGGAATTTTTGACGCTTATATGATACAATAATAAATAATTATAGGCTTTAAAAGCCGTGCCTTGCCGCGAGAAAAACAGCACTCGGGGCGAGGTGCTTTCAAAAAACTATTTCGGAGGCGTTCTCGCAATATGGAAATTACTCCAAAGCTTTCTGTTACCGAAGATAAAATAAGGCTTTTGACCGTAAAAACCGATATGTTCAAAACGGCGTGTCTTACGCTTAACGTGTTGGTGCCGATGGGTGAATATGCGGCCGAATATGCCGTGCTGTCATCGTATTTGGTGCATTCGTCAAAAAAATACGATTCGCTTATAAAGCTGAACTCACGCTTGGAGGAGCTTTACGGTGCACTTTTGTCGGGCAGCATTTCAAGACACGGCGAGAATTATCGTATACAGCTTTCGATAACCTGCATAGACGACAGTCTCACCTTTGACGGCGCGAGCGTCACGGGCGCGTCGCTGGAGTTGCTTTTATCGCTTCTTACAAAACCGTCGGCGGACGAAAACGGATTTTCACCGGAGCAGCTGTCAACGGAAATACGTCTTACCGCAGAGGATATTGAGGGTGAAATCAACGATAAACGTTCATATGCGATGACTCGTATGCTCGAAACGATGTGTGCCGACGAAATTTACGGACTTACCAAAAATGAAATTCTCGAAAACGTGAAAAAGGTCACTCCGCAATCGCTGCTTGCCGCGTGGAAATTTATGCTGAAAAACGGCATAATTCAGCTGAACGCCATAGGCAATATTTCAGAGGACGATTGTAAAAAGAAATTACGCGAGGCTTTTTCGGACGTCGGCGAGAGAACGCCGTATGAGCCGGAGACCGTTTTTGTCGAAGAGGCGGAGGATTTAACCGAGCTTACCGAGGAGCTTACCATGAATCAGAGCAAGCTTGTTCTCGGCTTCAGAGGCGGTATGACCGATGAAAACGACGACTTTTATTCGCGCCGCATTATGACGGACGTTTTCGGCGGCGGCCCGTATTCGAGACTTTTTATGAATGTACGCGAAAAGCTCAGCCTTTGCTATTACTGCTCGGCAAGGCTTATAAGAGGCAAGGGCATAATCGTTATACAGAGCGGAATCGAAAAAGAAAACAGGCAAAAGGTGCTTGATGAAATAAACAGGCAGCTTGACATTATGAAGAACGGCGAATTTTCGGACGAGGATTTTGAAGCCTCCAAAAAAGCCATATGCGACGCATACCGCAGCTTCAACGATACTCCCGATGCGCTTGACATATATTACGGCACGCAGCTGACGGGCGATATAGTAACGCCGGATGAGGCAATAGAAAACTTCCTTGCGGTCACAAGGGACGACGTCAAGAAAACGGCTTGCGCGCTCTCGCTCGATACCGTTTATATGCTTGCGGGAACGGATAAGGAGGACGGCGCAGATGAATAACGTCACAGAAATCAAAAACGAAAAGCTCGGTGAGAGCTATTACGAAATAAAGCATCAGTCGGGGCTTAAAATTCTTGTGTATCCAAAAAAGAACTATGCGTCGTCATACGCAATGTTCGGTACGCGCTACGGCTCCATAGATACGCAGTTTAAGCTTTCGGGCGAAAAAGAGTTTACCGAAGTACCGGAGGGTATAGCGCATTTTCTTGAGCACAAGCTTTTTGAGAGCGAGGATCTCGACGCATTTCAGCGTTACGCCGCAACGGGTGCAAGCGCAAACGCATATACGAGCTTTGATAAGACCTGTTATCTATTTTCATGCTCGGGCGACTTTAAGGGCTCTCTCGAAATTTTACTCGACTTTGTAACCCATCCGTATTTTACGCCCGAAACAGTTAAAAAGGAACAGGGCATAATCGGTCAGGAAATTAAAATGTGTCAGGACGAGCCCTCCTGGGAGGTGCTCTTCGGTATGCTCCGCGGAATGTACAAAAAGCATCCCGTGAGAATAGACATTGCCGGAACCGTGGAGTCTATATCTCACATAACGGCGGAGCTGCTCTACAAATGCTACGGCACCTTTTACAATCTTTCGAATATGGTGCTCTGCGTTGCGGGCAATGTGGATGTTGACACGGTTTTGTCCGTAGCTGACAAGGTGCTTAAAAAGCAGCCCGAAAAAAAGATTGAGAGAAAATTCCACGAGGAGCCGAAAGAGGTCTGCAAAAGCTACGTGGAGGAGCATTTACCCGTAGCCACGCCGGTTTTTGCACTCGGCTACAAGGAGGATGTTAAAACCCCGGAGCGCAGTCTTAAAGACGTTATATGCAGTAATATAATTCTTGAGCTTGTTGCCGGCAAGACGTCAAAGCTTTATTCCGATATGCTCTCCGACGGGCTTATAAACACCGCATTCGGCTTTGAATTTTTTGAGGGCTACGGCTATGCCTGCCAGATATATTCCGGCGAGAGCCGCGACCCCGAAAAGGTCAGAGAGCTGATCTCCGGTAAGATAAACGAGCTTAAAAGGGACGGCGTGGACGAAAAGGATTTCGAGCGCATACGCCGCAAGCTGTATGGCAGAGCGGTGTTCGATTTTAACGATATAGAGTCTATTGCCAACGAGATGGTATCGGCGACCTTTAACGGAGAGACCGTTTTCTCGGGAATGGAGGTGCTTGAAAATCTCACCAAGGAAGATGTTGAAAAGAGACTTTTAAGCTCCGTTGACACCGAAAACTGCGTGCTCTCGGTTATAAAGAGCAATTAAAGGAGAAAAGAAGATATGACTTTTTTGACCGACGGCACGGCGGTAAAATTTACCGGAATAGACCACACGTTCAATGTGTATTCGACCTTTGTAGAGTTCAATATCGGTTCTTCCGCGTTCAGTATTAAATTCTACGGGCTTATTATAGCGTTCGGCTTTTTGCTCGCGGTGCTTTTCGGCGGCAGAATGGCTTACAAGTGGAAGATGGATTTAAACAAAATGCTTGACGTGCTGCTGTACGGAACGATAGGCGGAATTATAGGCGCAAGGCTTTACTATGTAGCCTTTGAGTGGGATTATTACAGCCAAAATCTTTCGGAAATTCCGAAAATTTGGAACGGCGGGCTTGCAATCTACGGCGGACTTATCGGCGGAATAATCGCCGCAGCCATAACCTGTAAGGTCGATAAAATGGACTTTTTAAAGCTGCTTGACCTTGCCGGAATGAGCTTTTTGATAGGCCAGGGCATCGGCAGATGGGGCAATTATGCAAATCAAGAGGCGTTCGGTACAAATACGACAATGCCGTGGGGCATGACAAGCTCCAAGGTTGTCGATTACATAGTGTCAAATCAGGCTCTGTTCAGGGCAAAGGGCATAGAGATGTCTCCGAATGTTCCCGTTCACCCGACGTTCCTGTATGAATCCGTATGGTGCCTTTTGGGCTTTTTGGTAATATATATCATTTGTCGCAAATTCTACAAATTCAGCGGGCAGCTCATACTTTGCTACGGCGTTATATACGGAGCGGAGAGAGCGGTGGTCGAGGGACTTCGCACGGACAGTCTTTATATAGGCTCGTCAAATCTTCGTGTTTCACAGCTTTTATCAATGGTTATAGCTGTCGTTTGTTTTGCGATACTTACGGCAAAGCTTGTTTCGCTGAAAAAACATCCAAAGCCGTTTTCACCCGTAGAGGTGCGCGAGGATGCCGAAAAATCAGAAACCTCTAACAGCGACGCGGAGGATAAAAAGAAAAATAAAATCAGCGCGGAAAAACGCCGCGAGATGATGAGACAAAAGGAGCGCAAAAACGATGGCGACGATAATTGACGGTAAAGCCGTTTCTGCCTTTTTGAAGGACGGTATAAAAAAGGAGTGCCTTGAATTAAAGGAAAAAGGCGTTTCCGTTTGCCTTGCTGTTATAATAGTGGGCGACGATCCCGCCTCAAGGACATACGTAAACAACAAGAAAAAGGCGTGCGAGGCCGTCGGTATAATCTCGCGCGAATATGCTTTGCCGGCAGATACGTCTATGGCGGAGCTGCTCGCACTTATAGACGAGCTTAATAATGACAGAGAGGTAAACGGCATACTTTGTCAGCTGCCGCTGCCGAAGGGACTTTCTGACGAGCTTGTGATAAAGGCAATCTCGCCGAAAAAGGATGTTGACGCCTTTAGCGCAGAAAACGTCGGGCATATTATGATAGGCGACCACACGTTTTTGCCGTGTACGCCTGCCGGAATTATGGAAATGCTGAAATATTACAATATCGACGTCTGCGGCAAGGAATGTGTCGTTGTAGGCAGAAGCAATATTGTGGGTAAGCCGATGGCTATGCTGCTGCTTCAGCAGAACGGCACCGTTACGATTTGCCACTCTAAGACGAAAAATCTCAAAGAGGTTACACGTCGCGCCGACATTCTTGTTGCCGCCGTCGGTAAGCCGTACTTTGTAACCGCCGATATGGTAAAGGACGGTGCGGTGGTTATAGACGTAGGTATGGACAGAAACAGCGAGGGCAAGCTCTGCGGCGACGTGGATTTTGCCGAGGTAAGCAAAAAGGCGTCTTACATAACTCCCGTTCCGGGCGGCGTAGGACCAATGACAATAGCGACACTTCTTAAAAACACCGTTACCGCCGCAAAGCAGCAAAACGGTCTTATATAAATATTATTTGAAAGGGGTTTGTATTTTGAGCGAAAAACCTAAATTCTATATAACTACGGCTATTGCGTACACTTCGCGTAAGCCGCATATCGGCAACAGCTATGAAATAGTTTTGACCGATGCAATAGCGAGATACAAAAGACTTCAGGGCTACGATGTGTTTTTCCTTACGGGAACGGACGAGCACGGTCAGAAGATTGAAGAATATGCAAAAGAGGCCGGTGTGTCTCCTAAGGAGTATGTCGATAAGGTGTCGGGCGAAATACGCGCCATTTGCGACGTACTTAACACCACATATGATAAGTTCATAAGAACCACTGACCCGTACCACGAAAAAATAGTTGCAAAGATTTTCAAAAAGCTCTATGAACAGGGCGATATATACAAGAGCGAGTACGAGGGAATGTACTGCACCCCGTGCGAGAGCTTTTGGACCGAGAGCCAGCTTGTAGACGGCAAGTGCCCCGACTGCGGCAGAGAGGTTAAAAAGGCAAAAGAGGAGGCGTATTTCCTGCGCCTTTCAAAATATCAGAAGCAGCTTGAGGACTACATCGAGAGCCACGACGATTTCATTTATCCCGAAGCTCGCAAAAAAGAGATGCTCAACAACTTTATTAAACCCGGACTTCAGGATTTGTGCGTTTCGAGAACGTCATTTAAATGGGGCATTCCCGTAACGTTTGACCCGAATCACGTCATCTATGTTTGGATAGACGCACTTTCAAACTATATCACGGCGCTCGGCTACGATCCCGACGGCTCAAGCGATATGTATAAAAAGTATTGGCCTGCCGATGTTCATATCATAGGCAAGGATATTGTGAGATTCCACACCATTTACTGGCCGATTATGCTTATGGCTCTCGGCGAGCCTCTTCCGAAGCAGGTATACGGTCACCCGTGGTTGCTTTTCGGCGAGGATAAAATGTCAAAATCCCGCGGAAACGTCATTTATGCCGACGACCTTGTAAAGGATTTCGGCGTTGACGCGGTGCGTTACTATCTTCTCTCCGAGATGCCACACGCGCAGGACGGCTCCATAACATACGAATCGCTTATCGAGAGATACAATTCCGACCTTGCCAACACCATAGGCAACCTTGTTAACAGAACCGTTGCCATGCAGAATAAATATTTTGACGGCGTAATTGCCGCTCCCGCCGACAAAGAGCCGATTGACGACGAAATATCGTCGCTTGCTTTAAAGACCGTGGCTGAGGTTGACAGGTGCTTTGACGAATACAAGATAAGCGACGCTACGGAGAACATTCTCACTCTTGCACGCCGCCTTAATAAGTATATCGACGAAACAACGCCCTGGGCACTCGCAAAGGACGAGAGCAAAAAGGGCAGACTCGGCACGGTGCTTTACAATTTGCTTGAGGGTATACGTTTCCTTGCGGTGCTCTTAACTCCGTTTATGCCCGATACGGCAGAAAAAATATTTGAGCAGATAGGCACAAACGAACGCTCGTACGAGAGCCTCAAAGCCTTCGGTGCGTTAAAGTCGGGTGAAAAAGTGGGAACTCCCACGCCGCTGTTTAACCGTATAGACGGTGAAAAGCTCATAGAGGAGCTGACCGCCAAGCAGAAGGAGCAGCAGAAGGCCGAAAAGAAAATGATAAATTCGCTTGAGGGCGTTGCCGAGATAGGCATTGACGATTTCGCAAAGGTTGAGCTTCGCGTGGCCGAGGTCAAGGCGTGCGAAAAGGTTCCGAAAGCGAAAAAGCTGTTAAAGCTCACGCTCGATGACGGCACGGGCAAGGACAGAACCGTGGCGAGCGGTATCGCAAAATGGTATGCGCTCGAGGACCTTGTAGGCAAAAAGGTGGTTGTTGTCGCAAACTTAAAGCCTGCGGTGCTGTGCGGAGTGGAATCAAACGGTATGATACTTGCCGCGGACTGCTCCGAGGACGATGTTAAAGTTGTGTTCGTTGACAAGAGTATGCCGAACGGCTCAAAAATAAGATAATGTATAAAAATATATTTGATACGCACGCGCACTATGAGGACGAGCAGTTTGACTGCGACCGCGATGAGCTGCTGTCTTCGTTTCCCGAAAACGGTATATCGGGCGTCGTCACCTGCGGTACGGACATAATAACGAGCGAGAAGTCGATAGCTCTTGCGGAAAAATATCCGTTTATCTATGCCGCCGTCGGTTTCCACGCGCTGAATCTTGATTCGCTGACCGCCGACTGGCGCGGCGATATAAAAAAGCTTGCCGCGCAAAAAAAGGTGGTGGCAATCGGTGAAATCGGGCTCGATTATCACTACGAAAGAGACAGCCGCGAAAAACAGCTCGAGGTATTCGAAAAACAGCTTGTGCTTGCAAATGAGCTGTCGCTGCCCGTTATAGTTCACGACCGCAAAGCGCATGAGGACACGCTGAATTTGCTTAAAAAGCACCGTCCGCGCGGAGTTGTGCACTGCTTTTCGGGGAGCGTTGAGACGGCAAAGGAGATTATAAAGCTCGGTATGTATATAGGTCTCGGCGGAGCGGTCACATTTAAAAATGCGGTAAAGCCGGCAGAGGTCGCGGCTTTTGTGCCGAAGGACAGGCTTTTGCTTGAAACCGACGCGCCGTATATGTCGCCCGTGCCTTACAGGGGTAAACGATGCACATCGCTCTTGATTCCTTATACAGCGGAAAAAATAGCCGCGGTTAGGGGCGAAGCGGTAGAAAAGCTGCTTTTTGAGACCGATAAAAACGCGCGCACTCTCTTTCGCATAGGTTCGTTGGTTTAACCGACGGCAAAACACTTTATGTGTAAATTTAACAAAAAAGTTATTGACAACTAACATTTTATATGATACATTACAGACAGATGACACGCCTTTAAGCGGAAGAGTGTGTCGGGGCAAATGCGGTCTGTGCGGTGTAATGTAAACAAGGATTTAGAGCTGTGGACCCTTTGCCCACAGCTCTTTTTGTGTTTTTCGGGAGGTGATAGGAAAGCGGATCATAAAAAGTGTTACTCCCTTTCAATATAAAATAAGGAGTTGGTATTTATGTTAAATACGAGAGATAAAATTTTAATTTCTCTGACTGCGGTTTTTCAGGCGGTGTACGGCGCGGTTTTTATTTACCGTATGTTTGCGTGGAAAACTCTTATCGCGGGTGGCGAAAGCGACCTGCTTGAGCTTGAAATAAGCCTTGCGGCACTGTTTGCCGTAACCGTTATTATCTCTGTTATAATGCGTAATTTGCCGGCTAAAATATACAGCCTGCCGGCTCTTTGCTGTCCTCTGCTGTTTCAGCTGGCGGCGGTATGCGGTTTCGCAGGTTCCGCATACGATTCCGATTGGAACGTGCGTTTTACGGCGGCAGGCGTAATTGCAATTATCGCTTTTGCGGTCATTACCGTATGCACGATAGTAATTGAGCTTCGTCACGTGCTTAAAAAAGCCGATAAATGAGGCATTGCAATATAACAACAGGAGATGATAACAATGTTAAAGACAAGAGATAAGGCACTTATTTCTCTGACTGCGCTTTTTCAGGCGGCACTCGGCATTTTCGGCTTTTTGCATATGCTTGTGAGAAAAGAGATATTTTGTAATGAAAATGATTTACCGGCGGCAGTATCGATGCTCGTCTTGCTGTTTGTCGTTACATTCGCATTTGCGGTCGTAATGCGTGACTTGCCGTCCAAGACGTATGTTATACCCGCATTTTCAATGCCGATGATTTTTTTGATCGCCGGTTTTCTCGGTGTAGGCGCCGATTTTGACGCGGCGGGGGTCGCGCACATGACGGCCGGCGGCACAGCTTCCGTGATTATTTTTGCGGTCGGTACGGCAGGTATTGTAATATACGAGCTATGCACGGCATTTAAAAAGAACAACAATTAAAATTCGATTTAATTTATGCCGAATGTAAATTCGGACGAAAAAAAGGAGCCGCAGTCAAAGACTGCGGCTCCAGTTGGTTTTTGCGTATAAATTATACTATACCCTGTGCCATCATCGCGTCGGCTACCTTTAAGAAACCTGCAATGTTTGCGCCGGCAACAAAGTCGTCGGGGGTGCTGTATTCCTTTGCGGCATTTGCCATGTGGCCGTAAATGCTCTCCATAATATCCTTGAGTTTTTCATCAACCTCATCAAAGGTCCAAATCATACGTGCGCTGTTCTGGCTCATTTCAAGCGCAGAGGTTGCAACGCCGCCTGCGTTTGCCGCTTTCGCCGGAGCAAAGAGTACCTTGCTCTGTAAAAATGCGTTTGTCGCGTCGATGGTGGACGGCATATTTGCGCCCTCACCTACTGCTATGCAGCCGTTTTTAATAAGCTCTTTTGCGTCGTCAAGTGACAGCTCGTTCTGAGTGGCGCACGGCAGAGCTACGTCACAGGGAACCTCCCATACTCTCTTGCCGGGAACGAATTTTGCGGTGGGCTTTAATTCGGTGTACCTTACTATTCTCGCTCTTTCCTGCTCCTTGACCTGCTTTAAGAGCGCGACGTCTATGCCGTCCTTATCGTAGACATATCCGCTTGAGTCGCTTGCGGTAACTACCTTTGCGCCAAACGTTTGAGCTTTTTCTATGGCATAAATTGCAACGTTGCCCGAGCCCGAAACGGCAACCGTTTTGCCCTCGATGGAATTGCCGTGATTCTTTAACATCTCCTCAACGAGATAGATAAGGCCGTAACCGGTAGCCTCTGTTCTTGCGAGCGAGCCGCCGTAGGAGAGACCCTTACCGGTGAGCACGCCCTCGTGGCGGCCGGTAATTTTTTTATACTGACCGAAGAGGTAGCCTATCTCTCTGCCGCCTACGCCTATATCGCCTGCGGGCACGTCGGAGTTGGGGCCTATAACCTTGTAAAGCTCTGTCATAAAGCACTGGCAAAATCTCATTATTTCGTAGTCGCTCTTGCCCTTGGGGTCAAAATCCGAACCGCCCTTGCCGCCGCCTATGGGAAGACCGGTAAGCGAGTTTTTGAAAGTCTGCTCAAAGCCGAGGAATTTAATTATACTCATATTGACCGACGGGTGGAAGCGAAGGCCGCCCTTGTAAGGTCCTATCGCGCTGTTAAACTGAACACGGTAGCCGCGGTTTACGTGAACCGTGCCGTTGTCGTCAACCCACGGAACTCTGAATACGGTTGCCTTTTCAGGTGCCACAAGCCTCTCAAGAAGAGCCGCCTTCTGATACTGCGGATTTCTCTCTACGGCAGGCTCTATGGATTTAAGAACCTCGGTGACAGCTTGGCAAAATTCGGGTTGATAGTCGTACCTTGTCGTTGTGCGGTTAAGCACTTCGTCAATATAACTCATTTTTAGTCTCCTTTTCGGCACCGAGCGAATAAAGCCCCGCACCGTTTTTATTACGGTATATATTTTATATTATGTGCTTTATATTTGCAAGAAACACGGCGTAAAATTTCATTTTGCCTCCGTCGATACTTTTGTGTATTATAACGATAAAGTGAATTTGCATTCGCCGAGACACGTGAAAACAAACAAAAATGCGTAAAAAGACATTTAAAAAAATAATTACCGTGACAAAAAAGATGAATAACCGCACTTATAAACTTTCAAATAATTTCGGTGTTTGGATAGTAGTGCGCGAGAATTTCCTCGTAAGTGCTGCCCTGTTTTGCCATATAATCCGCCCCGTACTGCGACATACCGACGCTGTGACCGTAGCCGTATGTCTTAAAGAAAAACGCACCGTCCTTTTGCTCGAGCGTAAACGCCGGACTTCTCAGCGAAAAAAGTGCTCTGAAGGAGTTTCCGGTAAAGCTCTTGCCGCCGACTTTCAGGCTTTTCACCACGCCCGAGCCGCTGTCCGTGTAGACTATATCGGTTATCCAGCTGCTTTGGTCGTCTCCCAAGACTATTTCGGGGTCGTTTTTTGTGTATTCTCTGACCTCGTCCGCGGAGAGAGATATTTCCTTTATGCAGTCCGGCGAGAGCTTGTCGCCGGGACTTGTGACCGAGACGAGATATTCGATTTTTCCGCCCCATATATTTTCGGCACTCTCGGTTCTGCCGGGTGAAATTGCACAGTACGCCGCCACTATCGGCTCGCCGTTAAACACTATTGTTTTGCCGAGAACGTCGGTTACCGCCTCCTCCGTTTTGGCTCGGTATTCGTCGTATTTATCGCCCCATTTTTCCTTTTGTGTTTCGGTGTCGTAATAGCCCTGATGACGTCCGGGGTCGTCCGATATGTCGGCGCCCGAAAGCGAGGAATCGGGATTTTTCTTAAGCCTTACAAGGTTTGTGTAGGCGCATACCGCCTGTGCTTTTAAGGCCTCCGTGCTGTATGTTGCGGGCATTTCGGCGGCGACGCAGCCTATTATGTATTCCTTTGTAGAGGCGGTTGCCACGTTGCCGCTTGCGGCTGATTTTATTTTTACGCTGTCGGATTTTTCGTCAAGCAGCTTTTCCTCGTCCTCTCTGTCGTTCTCCTTTTGAAAGGTGCTTTTGACGTTGGAGAGAGAAAAGGAGGAGTAGTCGAGCGACAACAGCGGCGTAAGTATCATAAAAAGTGCCAAAACAAAGCATAAAATACCGTATGTTTTCATAATTGACCTCCCTAATTTTATTGACTTATTGCGATTTTTAATATAAAATATTATATCTATAATTATATGCTTAGAATGAGTTAATATGTCCGCTTAAATGTAAGTCAGGAGGTTTTAAATTTGTCTTACAACCATTCTCCTAAACTTGACGATTCGCTCTCGTCCCTGAAGGAAGAGCTTATACGCAATAACCAGATAAAGCTTGATGATTATCATCGTTACGACGTAAAGCGCGGCTTGCGTAATTCCGACGGCACCGGTGTTATGGCAGGGCTTTCGAGAATATGCTCTGTTGAGGGTTATTACATAGACGACGGTGAAAGAGTGCCGAAGGAGGGCAAGCTTATTTACCGCGGTATAAATATGACCGATATAGTGAGAAACTGCCAAAAGGAAAACCGTTTCGGTTACGAAGAGGTTGTTTGGCTGCTTCTTCTCGGTGATTTGCCGACGCAGGACCAGCTTGATAAATTCAGAGCGGTTCTCGCCGAGGCAAGAGAGCTCCCCGACGAATTCATAGAGGATATGATAATGAAGGCTCCGTCGCCGAATATTATGAATAAGGTCGCAAGGAGCGTTCTCGCGCTGTATTCATATGACAACAATCCCGACGATCTTTCAATAGAAAATGTGCTGCGTCAGTCCATTAAGCTCATAGCGCAGATACCCACCATTATGTCATATGCGTATCAGGTAAAGCGCAGAGCATACGACCACAAGAGTATGTATATCCACCAGAACGATAAAGCGCTCTCCACGGCGGAGTCCATACTCCATACAATAAGGAGCGACCGCAAGTTTACCGATGAAGAGGCTAAAATACTTGACCTGTGTATGATTATTCACGCCGATCACGGCGGCGGAAACAACTCCACGTTTACAACACGCTGCATAACCTCAACGGGAACGGATACCTATTCCGCAATCGCCGCAGGTATAGGCTCGCTCAAGGGGCCGAAGCACGGCGGCGCGAATATTCAGGTTCACAATATGATAGCCGACCTCAAAAAAACCGTCAGCAACCCAACAGACGAGGGTCAGGTGGCGGACTATCTCACCAAGGTCATTCATAAAGAGGCGGGCGACAGAACAGGCCTTATCTACGGTATGGGTCACGCGGTATATACTCTTTCCGACCCGCGCGCCGTACTCTTAAAGGAATTTGCCTCGCAAAAGGCGGAAAAATACGGATTTGCCGATGACTACAAGATAATTTCTCTTGTCGAAGAGCTCACTCCCGAGCTTTTCTATAAGTATAAGGGCGAAAAGAAAAAAATGTGCGCAAACGTGGATCTTTATTCGGGGCTTATATACGATATGCTCAGAATTCCGCCGGAGCTTTTCACACCGATGTTTATGGCGGCAAGAATTTCCGGCTGGTGCGCTCACCGTCTTGAGGAGCTGTGCTCCGGCAGCCGCATAATGCGCCCCGCATACAAGAGCGTCGCTCTTCCGAGAGCGTTTGTTCCGATTGCCGAACGCAATATTGACCACATAGTGCCGGATTACGTTCCGTCCGAGGAAAGATAAAAACGGAAGGACTCTTATAAATGAAAAAAACGGGCTTCGAAAAAAGCTTTAATTTTAAACAGATTCTCATAACGCTTGCCGCAGGAGCGGCCGTGCTGTTGCCGGTGCGTATATATCAGCTGTTTGCGATAATAGATACGGGCAGTACGGGATTTTACAAAAAAATCGATTTCAGCGTTTACTTTATGTATGTCGCAGTTGTTGTGTTTACGGCATTGCTTATCGTGTTTTCGAGGCTTTCCGATGATACGAGAGCTTCAAGACCCGCTATGTGTAAAAACAAGCTTCTCGGAGCGGCGGCCGTTGTTATGGCTGTCGGTACGGCATATGATTCTGCGGATTCGATGCTGTCGTTCTCCGCGTCCTGCAGCGATTTTTCGAGTAACCTCGACGTGTCGTTTATGAGATATTTTTTCTCAAACGGGATGTTTGCGTCGCTTTTTGAGAGCATATTCGGAATAATCGCCTGTGTTTATTTTATAGTTTTTGCACTTTCGTATTTTAATGACAAGGCCGATTTTACATCTTATAAGGTGCTCGCTCTGGCTCCGCTTTTCTGGGCTATGTGCAAAATGATAACAAGGTTTATGACCAAGATCAGCTTTATAAACGTTTCGGAGCTTATGCTCGAAATGCTTGAGCTTGCGCTTGTGATGCTGTTCTTTATGTCGTTTGCGAAAATTTCCTCCGACGTTGCCGACAAGGGCGAGTTTAAAAAGCTTGTCTCATACGGTATGCCGGCTGCGATGCTGGCGGCGGTGATAGGCGTTTCCCGTCTTGTAATTACGCTGTGCGGAAAAAGAGACCGCCTGCCGTCCGAGCTCGGATTTTCCTTAACCGATCCGGCATTTGCGTTTTTTGCGATTGTATATATACGCCATCAGATGAAGCACGGCAGACCGGAGTCCGAGGAGAATGTGCCGAGTGAGGACGAAACGGCAGCCAAGGCTGACAAAATCAACTGACATATCGGCGGTGTAAATAATTATGTTTCTTTCCGACGTGGCAACAGCCGCGAAGCAGGTGTTTATTCTCTATGTACTGGTTCTTCTCGGCTTTATATGCGACAGGACTAAAATCTATACGGAAAAAGCGGCAAGGCTCACAAACGACCTGCTTTTTTATATAGTTACGCCTGCCATAATAATTCAGTCATTTTCGTCCGTCGAAATGTCCGGTGAAAATGTTCGCGGTATGCTGATGTCGTTTCTGGGAGGAACGATTTTGCACGTCGTTGCAATAGTGATTTGTATTCCGTTTTGGCGCAGGACCGACAAAAATCTGTCGTGCATATATAAGTATGCGGCGATATACGGAAATGTCGGCTATATGGCATTGCCGCTCGCCGAGGCAGAGCTCGGAGCCGAGGGCGTGTTCTTTTGCTCGGGCGTGCTGATTCCGTTTAATATATTCGCATTTACGCACGGCATCTATCTTATGTCGGGCGAAAGCGCGAAAAAAACCGGCTTCAATCCGAAATGGCTGATACTCAATCCCGGAGTAGTGTCGGTGCTTTTGGGACTGCCGCTGTTTTTCTTTAATATCAGGCTTCCGTCTCTTATTTCGGTTCCCGTGAATTACGTTGCCGGTCTTAATACGCCGCTTGCCATGATAATGTTCGGCACATATCTTTCAAAAACAAATCTGAAAACGATGTTTTTAAAAAAGGACACTTATCTCGTATCGTTTTTAAAGCTCATAGCTTTGCCGGCTGTGATTTTGGCGGTGCTGAAGCTTATGGGCGTAAAGGGAACACTTTTGACGGCGCTTATAATTTCCGCGTCGGCACCGAGTGCAAACAATACCGTTATGTTTGCGGCAAAGTACGGCAAGGACAGTGCCGCGGCCTCACAGGTCGTCGCCGTGGCAAGCCTTCTGTCGATAATAACAATGCCGCTGTTTATAGCACTTTCGCAAATATAAATTCATATGTCGTTTTAAATTGAAAGGAGGACATTATGAAACTTTTAATAGCTATTGTCAACAACGAGGATGCATCCTTGGTCATCTCCGAGCTTAACAAGGCGGGCTTTATGGTAACAAAGCTTGCCACCTCCGGCGGATTTCTCCGTGCGGGTAACGTCACCATGCTCACGGGTGTGGAGGACGAAAAGGTCGGTGACGCGCTTGCCGTAATAGAGGAGTTTTCAAGTCAGCGCAAGCAGATTACTCCCGTTAATTCAACATATATAGGCGATTCCATGCTAACCGTTCCCGTTGAGGTTTCGGTTGGCGGAGCCACGGTCTTTGTGGTGGATGTCGAGCAGTTCTATAAGATATGACGGCAGACATTTCTTCATTCGGCGAGAGCTTTAAAAAAGAGGTTTTGCCGTATATAAACACCTTATCGTTCCCTAATACAATGCTTATTGAGGGCGGCTCTGCCGAGCTGCGGCTTTCGGCGGCGCGTTTTATAGCGCAGAGCCTGCTTTGCGTGAGCAGCGGCGCACATCCGTGCGGTGTTTGCCCGTCCTGCGTGAAATGTGAGGCTTTGTCGCACCCGGATATGCGTGAATACGGAGACATAAGCTCCGACGCGGCGTTTAAGGTCGAAGCCTGCCGCGCCGTGCGCTCCGATTGCTTTGTCCTGCCGAATGACGGTGACAAAAAGGTGTACATTTTAAAAGAAGTTCAAAATATGAACGACAGCGGTGAGAACGCACTTCTCAAAATATTTGAGGAGCCGCCCTCATACGTGTATTTTATTATGACGTGTCCGAGCCGCTCGGCTATGCTTGACACGGTGCTGTCGCGTGCGACGGTATTTTCGCTCGGGTCTGAAAATGACTCGGCTCTTTTTGACGAGGATACCGCCGATTTGGCGCAAAAAATAGCTAAGGCGCTGTTAAGTCCCGCGGAAACGTCTCTTTTGGCTGCGGTGAGCCCTCTTGAAAAGGACAGGACGGGATTTAAAAATACGGTTCTCTGTCTCAAAAGCATTTTTCTCGACGCCGTTAAAATCAAGCTGCATGCGGCGGCGACTCCGGAATTTTCCGAAACGGCAGGAGAGCTGTCCTTAGCGCTCACGGCCGATAAATTATACCGATGCTGCGGCGTGCTCGATGAGCTTTTTGACGGCGCGGCAATGAATCAGAATCAAAATCTGCTGCTTACCTCGCTTTGCTATAAACTGCGAGAGGCTGTGGGTAAATAATATAAAATAGCTCCGAAAGGAAGACATACAAATGGCAGAAGTTGTCGGAATACGATTTAAAGAGGTGGGTAAGGTATACTACTTCGACCCTGACGGCAAAACGTTTGAGAAGGGCGACAGGGCAATAGTCGAAACCGCGCGCGGCGTGGAGTGCGGCGAGGTCACAATGGGTAACTCCGTTGTCGATGACAGCGAAATAGTAAAGCCGCTCAAATCGGTTATAAGAGCCGCTACAAAGGCCGACCTCGAAAGAGTCAAGGAAAACGCCGAAAAAGAGAAGAAGGCATTTTCCGTCTGCGAAGAAAAAATACTTAAACACAAGCTTGATATGAAGCTTGTAAACGTTGAATACACCTTTGACGGCGGCAAGATACTGTTCTATTTCACCGCCGACGGCAGGGTGGATTTCAGAGAGCTTGTAAAGGACCTTGCGTCCGTGTTCAGAACAAGAATAGAACTAAGGCAGATAGGCGTGAGAGACGAAGCAAAAATGCTCGGCGGCTTCGGCATCTGCGGCAGACCGTTTTGCTGCAAGACCTTTCTCGGCGACTTTCAGCCTGTTTCTATAAAAATGGCAAAGGAGCAGGGCTTGTCGCTGAATCCCGTAAAAATAAGCGGCACCTGCGGCAGACTTATGTGCTGTCTTAAATATGAGCAGGACGCCTACGAGCATCTTTTAAGGCATACCCCCAAGGTCGGAGCCTTTGTGGAAACGCGAGAGGGCAGAGGAACCGTTATAGAGAACAACCTTATAACGGGAATCTTGAAGATAAGGCTCGACCGCCGTCCCGACGCCGCTCCGCTTGTGGTTGACCGCCACGAGGTGAAGCTTTTAAAGGACGCGAAAATTCAGGTGGACAAGTCCGAAATAGAAGCTCTCAAGGGCATAGAATAATTAAGTTACAGACAAGGAAAAGAGGATTTGAAATATGGCATTTATTGAGGTCAGAGACGTAACCAAGACCTACAAAATGGGCGAGGTTGAGATAAAAGCCGTCGATGAAATAGGCTTCGGCATAGACAAGGGCGAATTTGTTGTAATAGTAGGTCCGAGCGGAGCCGGAAAAACGACGATACTTAACATTCTCGGCGGAATGGACACCGCTACGTCCGGTACGATTTACGTTGACAATGTAGATATAACCAAATTCAACGAAAACGAGCTTACCAAATACCGCCGCGACGACGTCGGATTTGTATTTCAGTTCTATAACCTTGTCGGTAACCTCACAGCGATTGAAAACGTGGAGCTTGCGCTTCAAATATCAAAAAATCCGCTCAGTGCGAAGGATGTTTTGAAGGATGTCGGACTCGGCAACAGGCTTGATAATTTTCCGGCTCAGCTCTCCGGCGGCGAGCAGCAGAGAGTCTCAATAGCACGAGCACTTGCAAAAAACCCCAAGCTGCTTTTATGTGACGAGCCTACGGGTGCGCTCGACTATATAACCGGTAAATCAATACTGAAGCTCTTGCAGGACACTTGCCGTGAAAAAGGAGTTACAGTTATTGTAATCACCCACAACTCCGCACTTGCTCCCATGGCAGACAAGGTAATTAAGGTCAAAAACGGCAGAGTTGACAAGCTTCTTCTCAACGAGCACCCGACTCCCGTCGAGTATATCGAGTGGTAAAATACCGAATATTATATTTGACAGAGAGAGGTACACGTTAAATGACAAAAGGAATGAGAAAAGATTTTCAGCGGGAAATAAAGCTGAATTTCAGCAGGTTCCTGTCTATAACTCTTATCGTTGTTTTGGGCGTAGCGTTCTTTTCGGGACTGCGCGCCGCAAAGCCGGCCATGCAGGCCTCGGCGGATAAGCAATACGACAGTGAAAACCTTATGGATATAAGAGTCGCGGGGACTCTCGGTATGACCGATAAGGATGTTGACGCGCTTAAAAAGGTTGACGGCGTGCAGGACGCTGAGGGCACATACGAGCAGGATTTCCTCTGCGATACCGGCAACTCCGAGGCCGTTACAAAGGTAATGTCACTAAACGACGGCATAAGCCTTGTAAGAGTCAGCGAGGGGCGTTTTCCCCAGGGCTATAACGAGTGTATAGCAGACCGCAGCTTTCTTGACGCTACGGGATATAAAATAGGCGACACGGTAAAGCTCACCACAGGCACCGATGAAAAGGTGAGCAAGTATCTTGCCACCGATGAATTTACGATTGTCGGCGTCGGTACGACGTCAATGTATATGGACAGCGACAGAGGCTCCGCGGCGATAGGCACGGGCAGAATAAACGGATTTTTGATAGTCCCGAAGCAGGCCTTTACGATGTCCTGCTATACAAGCGTTCATATAACCGTTAAGGATGCCATGGCACTCGGCTGCTATTCAAGCGATTACACCGAGCTTATTTCAAAGGTAAAAGACAGAATAAACGGCATAGCCGACAGACGCTGCGACATAAGATACAGCGAATATAAAAACGAAACGGCGACATATATAAACGATGCAAAGCTGAAGTTCGAAGAGGAAAAGGACACCGCAATGGGTCAGCTCGGCGACGCGTATCAGCAGCTTTTGGACGCTCAGGCGGCAATAGAAACCGGTAAGGCGGATCTTGCAAGCAAAAAGCTTGAAATACAGAATGCGCAGGACCTTATCAATTCAAACGCCAATACTCTCGTTGTAAGTCAAAGCCAGATAGACAATGCAAAGGCCTCGCTTGTCGATGCGGAAAAAAAGTATAAGGAGCTTGAATCGCAGGTCTCGGATTCCGCGGCGGAGATTGAGAGAATGCAAAAGGAACTTGATGACGGCAAGGGCTCCATGTCCTCTGATGAGTATCTCCAAAAGAGCTATAATCTCATAGCCGCAAAGGCGACGCTTCAGTTCTACAAAACTCAGCTTGCCAATACGCGAAACACAATAGATAATGCCAAGCAGCAGGTAGCTGCCGCTCAAACCGCCGTAAATAACGGCGGAACGGCACTTCAGGACGCGCAGAAAAAGGTCAACGAGGCTCCGGCGGCTCTTGAAGAGGCCGAAAAGCAAATTCAGGACGCTCAAATAGAGCTTGACCGCAAAAATGAGGAGTACGAGCAGGCAAAGCAGGACCTTGCCGACGAGCTTGAAGCGGCGCAGCAAAAGCTTGAGGACTCCGAGGATAAGATATTAAACGTGGAAAAGCCCACATGGTATGTGCTTGACCGCGAAACCATTCCGTCTTACACGGCATATAAGAGTGATACGGACGGTATGGGCTCAATAGGTTCGGTGTTCCCCGTGATATTCTTCCTTGTTGCCGCTTTGGTATCTCTCACAACCATGACGCGAATGGTCGAGGAGCAGAGAACGCAGATAGGCACATTAAAGGCTCTCGGCTACACGAAGGGTGCGATAGCGGCAAAATATGTGCTTTATGCTCTGCTTGCTACCGCAATCGGCAGCGTGCTCGGCGTGCTTCTCGGCGAGAGCACAATACCTCTGCTCACGGTTAACACGTATAAGCTTGTGTATATAGGGCTTCATAATACCGTGGTGAAGCCGGACGTATTTGACGCATTGCTCGCTTCGCTTCTTGCGATTATTTGTACGACCGGAGCGACGCTGGCTGCGTGCTATCGCGTGCTGAGCTCATCGCCGGCACTGCTGATGCGCCCCGAGGCACCGAAGGCGGGTAAACGCATACTTCTCGAAAAAGTCGGATTTATTTGGAAGCACCTCAACTTCGCACAGAAGGCTGCTTGCAGAAACCTGTTCAGATATAAAAAACGCCTGTTTATGACAATAGCCGGCGTTGCGGGCTGTATGGCTCTGTTGCTTGTCGGCTTCGGACTCAACGATTCAATAAAATCAATGACGGGCAACCAGTTTGAAAAGGTGTGGCATTTTGCCGGTACCGCAGGTATAAATTCCGAGTCTACACGAGCGGAAAAACGTCAGTCGCTTGCCGAGGTCAATACCATGAACGGTGTTACGGAGTATTTGCAGACATATCGCTCAATGCTCTATACCGACGCAAACGGTGAAGAAAAAACCGCGTATGTCATAGTTCCGCAGGATACCTCACGAATGGCGGATTACGTTAACCTTTCGTCGCGCGACGGCAAAAACACCTATGTTATGGATGATTCCGGTGTTATCATAACCGAAAAGCTCGCCAAGACTCTCGGTGTTTCCGTGGGTGACACCGTGACCTTCAAGACGAGCGAGACAGGCACCGCAACCGAACCCGTAAAGGTTGCCGGAATAGTCGAAAACTATATGTACCACTACATTTATATGACGCCGAATGTATATAAGCAGCTTTTTAACGAGACGGCTTCGCTCAATACCATCTTCATTAAAACGGACGGTACCGTGGACGACGAGACTCTGTCAAAGCAGCTTATGGATTTGAGCGCGATAAATTCGGTTACCATGAACAGCACCACCGAGAAACAGATAAGCTCCGTTATGAACAGCCTACTGTTTATAGTTGTAATACTGATAGTTGCTGCGGGGCTTTTGGCGTTTGTGGTTCTCTATAACCTCAATAACATCAACATCACCGAGCGCAGGCGTGAGCTTGCAACGCTCAAGGTTCTCGGTTTCTACAACAAGGAGCTTGCCTTTTACGTGTACCGCGAAAATATTGTACTGACGATTTTCGGTATGATATTCGGTATAGTTCTGGGTATAATTCTTCACGCGTATGTTATGAGCACCATTGAGACGGACTATATTATGTTCGGTAAGGAAATGACGGCTCTCAGCTATCTCGCAAGTATTTTGCTTACTGTGCTGTTTACGGCGATAGTCAACTTCGTTATGTATTTCAGGCTTAAAAAGATAGATATGGTTGAATCGCTGAAGAGCGCAGAATAAACATTTTTAATTTATATGTTGACATATATATTGTGTGGTGATATAATAACACCACAATATATAGGCGCCGTGTAACTGACGGAAAGCCCATTTGGGCAGGCAGGCTAAACTGCCGGGGAACGCGGCGTATAAAAAGCCGACCGTCTGGGCAGCCTCTTTTTCGGAGGCTGCCCTTTTATATTGTAATTTATTTATGTATATATGCTGTGAGGCATCTGTGAAAGGAAGATGGCAAATGGAGTTTTCAAGAGCGTGGGAAGGCTTTAATCCCGGCGAATGGAACGAAAAAGTAAACGTCAGTGATTTCATCAAAAGGAATTACACGGAATATACGGGCGACAGCTCCTTTTTGAGCGGAGCCACCGAGCGTACAAAGGAGCTTATGGAAAAGTTTTCAAAGCTTCTTGACAAGGAACGTGAAAACGGCGGAGTTTTGTCGGTCGATACCGAAACCGTTTCATCTCTCGTCACCTATGCGCCCGGTTATCTTGACAAGGAAAAGGAGCTTATCGTGGGTCTTCAGACCGACAGCCCCCTGCGCCGAGGTGTAAATCCCTTCGGCGGTATGCGTATGGCACGTGAGGCGGCAAAGGCTTACGGCTATGAGCTGTCCGATAAAATCGAGGACGAGTTCAGATATAAGACAACTCACAACGACGGAGTATTCAGAGCCTATACGAGTGAGATGAGAAAGGCACGCCATATTGCGCTGCTCACCGGTTTGCCCGACGCCTACGGAAGAGGCAGAATAATAGGAGACTATCGCAGAGTTGCCCTCTACGGTATGGATACGCTTATCGAATTTAAAAAGGCAGATAAAATCGCGCTTGAAAATAAGGATATGACAGAGGAGGTCATAAGGCTGCGCGAGGAGCTGCAAAAACAGCTTAACTTTATGGAAATGCTCAAGCAAATGGCGCAGATGTACGGCTATGACATATCTTCGCCGGCAAGCAACGCGCGCGAGGCGATTCAGTGGCTTTACTTTGCATATCTTGCCGCAATCAAGGAGCAGAACGGAGCGGCTATGTCGCTCGGCAGGACAAGCACGTTCATTGACATCTATATTGAACGCGACATCAATAGGGGCGTACTCACAGAGAGCGGTGCTCAGGAGCTGATAGACGATTTTGTTATGAAGCTGCGCATGGCTCGCCATCTTCGCACTCCCGAATACAATGAGCTGTTCGGCGGCGACCCTATGTGGATAACCGAGAGCATCGGTGGTATGACAAACGAGGGTAAAACTCTCGTCACGAAAAATTCGTACAGAATGCTCAATACGCTTTACACTCTCGGCTCGGCTCCGGAGCCCAATATGACTGTTCTCTGGTCGCAGGGCTTGCCTGAAAACTTTAAACGTTTTTGCGCCGAGGTTTCGGAGGACACCGACTCCATACAATATGAAAACGACGACGTTATGCGCCCGATTTACGGCGACGATTACGCCATAGCATGCTGCGTTTCCGCTATGCAGGTAGGCAAGCAGATGCAGTTTTTCGGTGCGCGCTGCAACCTTGCAAAGCTTTTGCTTCTCGCATTAAACGGCGGATACGACAATGTTTACTGCGAAAAAATAGGCCCGCAGACTAACCCGATTGAGGGCGACAGGCTCGATTACGACGAGGTGGTTGAGAGATACAAGACTTACCTTAAATGGCTTTGCAGGCTTTATGTCAATACTATGAATGTAATCCATTTTATGCACGATAAGTATGCGTATGAGAAAATCCAAATGGCACTTCACGATACCGATGTGCACCGCTTTATGGCATTCGGCGTAGCGGGACTCTCGGTTGCCGCAGACTCTCTTTCGGCTATCAAGTACGCAAACGTTAAGCCCATACGTGACGAGAACGGATATATAGTCGATTTTGAGACGACAGGTGATTTCCCGAAGTACGGAAACGACGACGACCGTGTTGACAATATCGCAAAAGCATTGCTTGAGGACACAATAGCCGAGCTTCGCAAGACTCCGGCTTACAGAAACGCAGAGCATACGCTTTCGGCACTCACAATAACCTCCAATGTCGTGTACGGCAAAAAGACAGGCTCCACGCCCGACGGGAGAAAGAAGGGCGAGCCGTTTGCTCCCGGTGCCAACCCCATGCATAATCGCGAAAAGAACGGCGCGCTCGCATCGCTCAACTCGGTTGCCAAGATGCCCTATTCACAGTGCCGCGACGGAATTTCAAATACGTTTTCAATCGTTCCCGCAGCACTCGGCAAAACGAGAGATGAGAGAACGGCAAATCTTGTGTCGATTCTTGACGGCTATTTTAAAAACGGTGCGCATCACCTGAACGTCAATGTTATGAACCGCGAAATGCTTGTTGAGGCTTATAACGACCCGACTAAATATCCCAATCTCACCATTCGTGTTTCGGGCTATGCGGTCAATTTCCATAAGCTCTCAAGGGAACAGCAGAGTGAGGTCATAAAGAGAACCTTCCACGAAACGATATAACAATCAAAAAATAAAAAAGAACGACCCTTGACAGCCGGCTCGAAAATCGACGGCCAAGGGTCGTTTTTTGATATAGGATAATTTCGGCGACTCTATTTTTCCCTTTTGACATATTTTATTATTGCCATACCTGCCGCCGCGCCGTCGCCGACGGCTTTTGATACCTGCAAAAGACCGCCTGTGCAGTCGCCTGCCGCAAAAAGGCCGTTTACGTTCGTCATCATAGAATCGTTGACCCTGATTTTGACGCCGATTGTCACCGCTCCTGCTTTTTGGGCGAGAGCTGCCGATGATGCCACTCCGTAGGCTACGAAAAGACCGTCGATTTTGACCTCGGTACCGTCGCGCAAAACGGCTTTTTCGATTTTTGCTTCACCCGTGAGACTCGACAACGGTTCTTTAACAATTGTAAATTCTGAGGGAAATACTGCCGTCGGCTTTTCGCCGTTTGTGAACACGGTAACGTTTTTTGATGTTTTTGCGAGAATTTTGGCCTCGTGCAGAGCATATTCGCCGGAGCCGAGAACGCCGACGTTTTTGTTTCTGTAAAAAAATGCGTCACAGACCGCGCAGTAGCTGATCCCTTTGCCTTCGAATTCGGTCAAGCCCTCTATGCTCGGTGCGAGCCGTCTGCTGCCGGTCGCCAAAAGTACCGCCTTGCACCCGTGCTTTTTGTCGTCCGAGGTGACGACGGAGAATCCGCCGTCCTCATAATCAATCGACACCGCCTGCTTGTTCGTGAATTTCACTCCGAGCCTTTCGGCACCGTCAATTCCGCGTGTCAAAAGTTCTTTTCCGCTAATCGGTTCGGCAAAGCCGTAATAGTTTTCGATTTTTTCGGCTTTTGCGAGCGCACTGTCTCCTGTGGTTATCACTGTGGTTTCAAGACCGCTGCGAATTGTATACAACGCCGCCGAAATGCCGGCAGGGCCTGCTCCGATTATGATTACATCCGACATACAAAAGCTCTCCTTGCAAAATAAAATTAAACAAATTTTTAAACCTTATTATAGTTATATAATATCCGTTTTGTGCTGATTTTTCAAGAAAAACGGGCATTTTTCGGATATATGTGAGTTTTGTGTGTTATTGTGAATTTTTTTATAGTTTTTTTGACAATACAGATATAAAAGCTTATTGAAAAGCCTATCGTTTTGTGTTAGAATAACAATGTTGTATAAAAATATGGGAGGAAATCGAATGAAGTTAAAGGAACAGCTCAGTACTTTGGCTGACAACATTAAGACCTACTGGAGAAGGCCGCCAGAGGGCAAATATATGCCCTTTAAAGAGGTAGCGGCGTATTCTGTCGGCGGCATCGGTGCGTATTTCATCATAACTCTCGGTACCGCTTGTCTTCTTGCGACGGGTAACACTCTTATTTCGAGTACACTCGGCGTAAATCCGACGGATATGTATGTTCTTTATGTTATTGCAGTTCTTGCCAATATCCCGCTTACGGGAATCAGGGCAAATATTATTGATAACACAAGAAATAAAGCGGGTAAGTACAGACCCTACATAGTGTCAATGGGTATTCCGACCACAATAATCTGTGTGCTGATGGTGTGGTTCCCGTACGACAAGTTCGGTGCTTTGTTCGGTGAGGGAATGCTTTTCGGCGTAACAAGGGCATATTTTGTAAAGTGCACTTTGATACTTATTTTCAACCTGCTCTTGCATTTCTTCTATTATTTCTTCTATGACAGCTATGAGAATCTTATACACGTTCTCTCGCCGAATTCACAGGAGAGAGCCGATGTTGCGGCTATAAAGAGCGTCGTTTATTCACTCGCTCCGACCATAGTAAACCTTATTACACCGATTATAGCTCAGAATGTTTTCCACACGAATTCGACCGACATCCGTGTTTACAGACTTCTTTATCCGATAATCGGTATCGGCGGCATACTTCTTTGCATACTCGTTTATAAGAACACTCAGGAAAAGATAGTTCAGGCGAGAACGCACGTAATTCAAATTAAGTTCTCCGACGCTCTCAGAGAGGTTGCCGGCAACAAGTACTTCTGGATAATTTCCTTTGCCGGCTGGATAGGCTTCCTTGAGGCATCGTATGCAAATGTTCTCTATTGGCTTTATAACTACGGCGGCGTTTGCTCCGGTAACGTATACGGACTTGTTGTTACCATTTACGGCAACGCTTCGCTTTGGGGTATGATATTAGCTCCCATGTGCATCAGAAAATGGGGCAAAAAATTCGTGCTTGTTGTTACGAATATTATGAATATCATATTCATTCTTATGATGCTTCCGTTTACCTCTCAGATGAACGGCTCCACCATTTGGGCTATTATGGGCTGCCTTTACCTCAATGCGTTTATGGGTTCGTTTGCGCTTATTTTAAACCCCGCAATTCAGGCAGACATTCGTGATTATCAGCAGTATAAGAGCGGTGAGAGAATTGACGGTATGTTCTCGGCAGTTGCTACAATCGGTACCGTTATCGCACTTCTTACGAGTGCCGTTCTTCCCGTAGTATACAAGAGAGGCGGTATCACAACCGATAACGCTCTCGCCGTCACATCAAATCCCGACATTCTCGGCAGAATGCTCGGCGACGGCAAAACCGTAGGAGAAATACTCTCCGAACAGATGGCAAACGGCCAGAACAATTACAGCAACGCATATTCCGCACTTTACGACCCGAATATTCTCGAAAACTTATTGAAAGTGCTCATACTCTTCTCGGCTCTCGGTGCTCTTCTCAACGTTGTACCTTATTTCTGGTATGACTTTAACGAGAGAAAACAGAAGTCCGTGGTTAAGGTGCTCAAGGTCCGCGCTATGTTTGAGGACTACAACAACGGCGCCATTGAGGATAAAGAGCTTGTAGAGGCTGTCGATATAATCAGAGAGTCAAGAGCTCTCGCCGCCGAAAAGCCCGTTGACGTCAGAAAAAAGTGGTACAAGGACATCAGTGACAAGGCCGAAAAGAAGGCTCAGAAAAAGGCTTACAAGGCAGCTGTTCAGAAGAATGAGGACATTGAGATTGCCAAATTCGTATGCGAGGAGCTTGATAAGTTCTCGTCTAATCTTGTTAAGTATCAGCTCAAGACATATAAAAAGGTTTACGACGGCGGACTTGAAGGTCTCCGCAAAATCACTCTTGACGATATAAACAAGGAGCTTGCCGAGGCTAAGGCTCTTCCCAAGACCGACAGCGAAGAAAAGCAGATACGCAAGTTTGCGATTTCGGTTGCCAAGAAGAAAAAGTCAGCTTATAAGGCCATACAGAAGTATTACGGCGACCCGTCCGTTAAGTTCGAGCGCCTTGACTTCTCCGTGCTTGAGAAGTACTTTGACCAAGAGGACGCTTGCGACGACAGACTCAAGACACTTTATACCGAGCTTAGCGACGCCAAAAAGGCAGGCAACAGCGAAAAGGTTCAGATGCTTCGTGCAGATATCAAAAAGACTGCAAGCGAGCGCAAGCAGGCGCGCGATATGTCTAAGAAGGAAATGGATAGGCACGCATACTTTAACCGTGCCGCAAAGCCGTATCTTGACGCCGAACGCCTTATAAATCAGGAGAAGTACTATCAGCATTTCGGTGAGATAGAGGCTCTCTATGACGAGGCAAAAGAGCGTGAGGCAGAGGCTAAAAAGGCAAGAGACGCCGAGGTTGAAAGACTTAAGGCTGAGGACGCCGCATACAAGGCACAGAAAAAAGCCGAAAAGCTCGCTAAAAAAGGCAAGAAATAATAATCGGCAAACAAAATAAAACCGAATAAGCATAAAGCTGCCCTCCTTATCGCACGAAGCGACCGGGGAGGGCAGCTTGTTTTATTGATTTTAAGGTTTTACAAAGCCGAGATATATGCATTTCAGGTTTGACTTTAAGCAGGGTAAAGAAAAGACAAAGGTTACGCGCCCGTTTTTATTTAAATGTCAATCGGCTGTGCACCGATGAAGGACAAAGCAAATCGCAAAAAAGCTCCCGAGAGAAATCGGGAGCTTAAAATATAAATGTGCGGTATACGGTGCGTCAAGCTTTTTTCCATGCGCCCCTTGAAATAAGAGCCAAAATCGGGAATATCTCAAGTCTGCCGGCGAGCATATCAAATATCAGCACAAGCTTTGAAAACGCGCTGTAAGAGCTGAAGTTTCCGGTGGGTCCGACTATCTCAAGACCGGGGCCGATGTTGTTGAAGCAAGAGAGCACAGCGGATAAATTTGTTACAAGCGGCTTATTGTCAACCGATATAAGCAGTATACTCAGAACAACCAAAATAAAATATGCGGCGAGATAAACGCTTGTGCCGTTGATTATTTTTTCGTCAACGGGTGTGCCGTCTACGTGTACGACCTGAACTCTTCTCGGGTGAAGTATCTTGTGAATGTTTCTGCGTAAATTTTTGAAAAGCAACAGAACTCTTGCGCACTTGAGACCGCCGCCGGTAGAGCCGGCGCACGCGCCTATGACCATAAGTGTAAGCAAAATGGTTTTTGAGAAGCTCGGCCATGTGTCAAAATCCGTAGTCGCAAAGCCCGTAGTCGTCATGATACTTGCTACCTGGAAGCAGGCGTGGCGAATCGTTTCGTGAATTGTCGGGTATATTTTACGGATGTCAATGGCTATCAGCGCAGCACTCATAATTGAAATTCCGAAGTAACAGCGAACCTCCTCATTTTTAAAGAGTGCCTTGAATTGGCGCATAATGAGCAAGTAATAGCAGTTGAAGTTTACGCCGAAGAGCATCATAAACACGGTGCAAACCCACTGTATATAAATGCTGTAACCCGCTATGCTGTCATTTTTGATTCCGAAGCCGCCGGTTCCTGCGGTGCCGAATGCCGTGCACAGCGCGTCAAAAAGAGGCATTTTTCCGGCGAGCAAAAACAATATATTCAAAAGAGTAAGTGCTATATACAGTACATACAGTATCATGGCGGTATCGCGCATTTTTGGTACGAGCTTACCGACATCGGGGCCCGGGCTTTCCGCCTTTAAAAGGTGCAGCCGCGAGCCGCCCGATTTTGAATTAGACGGGACAATGGCAAGCAAAAATACAAGCACACCCATTCCGCCGAGCCAATGGCTGAAGCTTCGCCAATATAAAATTCCGCGTGATAAGTCCTCAACAACGGGCACTATTGACGCACCGGTCGTTGTAAAACCCGAAACCATCTCAAAAAACGCGTCGATGTAAAACGGTATTTCGCCTGATATAAAAAAGGGCAATGCACCGAAAAGACTTAAAAAAATCCAGCCGAGGCCAACGCAAACTATGCCCTCCTGAGCGTAAAAGCCGCGCTTTGCTTTGCGGCAGATAAGCCACAAAAATGCGGATACCGCTATCAGTATGCCTATTGTATATAAAAAGGCCTTTGCCGCAACATCGACTCCGTCATATATGCTTATAAACAGCGGCGGAAGCATAAAAAACGCTTCGAGCGCCAATATTTCCGCAAAAATACGACCCATCATTTTATAGTTCATAAAGCACTTTTACCCCATTAAATAAATATGTCGTTAAGCTGTCGCACCACATCTCCGCTGCTTGTGACAATAATGATGCCGTCACCTTTTTTAAACGAAGAATTACCGTTGGGTATTTCAATTTTACCGTTATGCGTTATGCAGACAACAAGGACATTTTTGCGAATTTTTATATCCTTAAGAGCCTCTCCGCAATGCTTTGTCTGCTCGTCAACTCGGAATTCTATGGCCTGCGCCTGACCGTCTGCGATAAAGTGAACGGCGATTGCCGCACCGCTTTGATTTTGTATGGCTCTGACATAGCGTACTATTGAGTTGCAGCACAGCTCCTTGGGACAGATGATGCTACCGAGCGGAATGTTTGAAGGAATACTGCCGCTGTCTATTCGGCTGAGCTTTGTTATTGTCTGCGGAACACCCACATTGTTGGCATAGAGCGAAATTATCATATTCATTTCGTCAAGCCCGGTGGCGGTAACAACCGCCTCGCAGTCGGCCAGCCCCTCGCTGTTGAGAAGATTTTGATCGCTCGCGTCGCCGTGGATTATATTCGTTGTCGGCAGAAGCGAGGCAAGCTCAACACAGCGTTTTTCGTCTTTCTCTACAAGAGTTACCGAAACGCTGCTTTTTTCAAGACGCTTTGCAAGGTAATAGCTGATTTTTCCGCCGCCGCAGATAAGTACGTTTTTGGTTTTTTTCGGCGTCATACCGAGACTCTTCAAAAGCATTGAGAGGTTGTCCACAGACGCCGTGACAAATATTCTGTCGCCGGCCTGTAAGACGAAATCGCCGTTGGGTGCGAGTGCTTCACCGTTTCTGATTACCGCACAAACAAGTACGTTACACTTTGTCTGTGTGGGAAGCGCGCTCAGAGGAATGTTGCAGAGCTTGCTGTCGCTTTTGACGCGCAGCTCAACTATATCGACACGCCCCTTAGCAAAGGTGTCATGCTTTAAAAATCCCGGGTATCTGAGAAGCTTTTCTATGGCACTTGACGCCTGCTTTTCGGGGTTTACGGTCATGGACAGCGCATACATATCGCGCATATCATAGATTTGACTGCTGTATTCGGGGTTGCGGATTCGCGCTATTGTGTGCAGGTTCTTGTTAAGTCCGTGAGCGGTAATGCAGCACAAAAGATTTACCTCGTCCGCGCTTGTGGCGGCTATTATGAGGTCGGTGTCTGTAATTCCCGCCTTCAGCAGCGTGTCTTTGGTGGCACAGTTGCCGTGTACGGTCATTATGTCGAATTGCTCCATGCTTGAGCTCAAAACATCCTTGTTTGAGTCGATAAGAGTAATGTCATATCCCTCTGCGGTCAGCTGACGTGTAAGCGTGGCACCGACCTTACCGTCACCTGCAACAATAATCTTCAATTACAATTCCCCCCAAAAATCATATATAACCACATATAATATAGCATAAAAAAAGTAAAAGTCAATGAATAAAAAGGCACAGTAAGAGGGGCATAAACGCCGACGGCAGCAGGTTTGCAACCTTTATTTTTGTGACCTTCATTGTGTTGAGAGCTATGGCTATTATAAGCACGGAGCCGACGCACGACATCTCGTTTATCATACTGCCTGAGAGAAATGACGAGAGAAAGCCGGCGCCGAGCGTCAAAATCGCTTCGTAGACAAAAACTATAATTCCGGAGAAGAAACAGCCTATTCCGAATGTGGTAGTCATTATCATCACAAAAAAGCAGTCGAGCAGAGCTTTTGCATAGTATGTTGAAAAGCTGCCCTGCATACCGGCTTCAATCGCGCCGACTATTGCCATAGCTCCGACGCAGGTGAAAAGCGTGGCATTTACAAAGCCCTCGCCGAACGATGAATTTTCGGTGTTGCGGCTCAGCTTCTTTTGCAAAAAGTCGCCGAATTTGTTTAAATGTCTGTCAATGTCAATGAGCTCGCCTATTATTGTTCCTATCGCGAGCGACAGGGCGGCAATCAATGTATTTTCTCCTTTAAGCGAACCCTTGATTCCTATGTAGAGTACGCACAGCGACAGCGCATAGTTAAGACTTTTTTGCACGCGTTCCGGAATACCCTTTTTAAACAGCAGACCTAAAAGAGAGCCTAAAAAAACAGCTCCGCAGTTTACTGCCGCGCCTATGAGTTTCATTTTTTCACCTTATTTGTTGCCGTGCCGCGCCGAAACCGACGAAATGCCGTAGTGACGGGCACTCTTTACATTAATTTTATTACGGCGACTATAATAACACAAAAACCGCCGTGTATCAATAATAAGGTAGAGCGTTCATAAGGAAGTGTCGGTTTCGCATAAAAAATGTACGGCTGTGAAGCCGCGAAGCAAAACTGCCTTATAAACGCTCGGCCGAAGCGTGTGGATTTTTAATTTTTTTACGCTGTGTTTCGTAATTTGAAAATCGGCAGGGAAATTACGGCGACAACGCCGCAACTGTTCCGTCCGCCGCCGCAGTCGTAAGCTGACGAAATGCCTTTGTGCGGCAGTCGCCTGCGGCGTAAATTCCGTCCGTGCTTGTTTTACAGCTCTCGTCCGCCTTGATGTATCCGTTTTTATCAAGCTCTGTAACCTCGGAAAATATTTCGTTTTGCGGCTCCTTGCCTATTGCGACAAAGAGCCCGTCAAGCGGAAGAACCGTTTCTTCACCACTTAGATTATTTTTAACTAAAACGCTTTCGAGCCTCGTCTTGCCGTTTATCTTTTTTATTTCGCTGTTTAACAAAAATTCGATGTTATGAAAGGACTTTAACTCTTCACAGAGCCTTTGTTCGCCGCGAAATTCATTCCGTCTGTGAATCACATACACCTTTTTGCAAAGCTCTGCCAGCAGTCTTGCGCTTTGCAGAGCCGAGCTGCCGCCGCCGACCGCGGCAACCGTTTTACTTTTGAAAAATGCACCGTCGCAAACCGCGCAGTATGAAATGCCTCTGCCCAAAAGCTCACGTTCGTTTTCAAGATAAAGCGGACGCGGTCTTGTACCGACCGCAATTATAATTTTATCGCATTGAGTTTTTTCGCCGTCAGCAGAAATAACATATTTGTCCTTACCCTCAAGCTTAATTGCGGCTACTCTTTTTTTAATAAGCTCTGCGCCGAGCTTTAACGCCTGCTTTAACAGCCTATCCGAAAATTCGTCACCGCTGATTTCGCAAAAGCCCGGGTAGTTTTCTATTCTCGGCGAATCGACTATCTGACCGCCGAATATTCCGCTTTCAAAAACCGCGACACTCTTATTTTGGCGAGCGGTGTAAATTGCCGCGGTAAGACCTGCCGTTCCGCCGCCGATTATAATTGTATTGTATTTTTTCGGCATAAAAATCCCCCCGTTTTCGTCTGCCATAATGAGTTTGCCGCGAAATTGCGGTTTTATCCGAAACCGGGAGGGGAAAGTATTATTTAATTGTACCGTATATAAGCTTTTTCTTTTCGGGCGGATTGTCGGCTATTTTAATTGCATTTAAATACAGCTTTTCGGCACTGTCGGCCCTTGCTTCGCAGGAGGTGTAAAGCGTTGCCAGAGCGTCGCCCTTATTAACTCTTTCGCCGGTCTTTTTGCGGAGTACAATTCCCGCAGCCATATCGATTTTGTCGTCCTTTTTCTCTCTGCCTGCGCCGAGTATCACGGCGGCTTCGCCTATCTTTCCGGTGTCCGCCGAAAAGATGTATCCGTCGCACGGCGATAATATGTCGCGAACGCATTTGTCTTTTTTGAAGAGGCTTGTATCATTTATATAATCGACGTCTCCGCCCTGAGCCTCAACAAGCTCACGGAATTTATCAAAGGCTCTGCCGCTGTCGAGCGCATTTGTCGCTTCTCTGATACACTCGTCTATGTCCCTTCGGAATGAGAGTGACAGCATATTTGCGGCGAGATAAACAGATAATTCGCGAAGGCTCTTGTCACCGTTACCGCGTAAAACGTCGACTGCCTCGATAACCTCAAGCGCATTTCCGACATTTCTGCCGAGCGGCTCGTCCATATTTGTTATAACGGCTATGATGTTTCTGCCGCAGCTTTTGCCTATGCCGACCATTGTTTTTGCGAGAGCCGCGGCGTCGTTTTCGTTTTTCATAAATGCGCCGCTTCCGCATTTCACATCGAGAACTATATTTTTGTCGCCTGCCGCAAGCTTTTTGCTCATAATGCTCGCAGAGATAAGAGCCCTGTCATCCACGGTGGCTGTTACATCGCGAAGTGCGTAAAGCTTTTTGTCGGCAGGTGCGAGATTTCCGGTCTGACCTATCAGAGAAATTCCGATTTTGTTTACTTGTTTAAAAAAGCTGTCGCTTGCCATTGCTGTGTTGTAGCCGGGAATAGACTCCAGCTTATCAACCGTACCGCCCGTGTGGCCGAGACCTCTGCCGCTCATTTTGGCAACCTTCAGACCGCAGCTTGCGGCAATAGGAGCGACTATAAGTGAGGTTTTATCACCGACACCGCCGGTTGAGTGCTTATCGCAGGACACACCGTCTATTTTGCTCATATCGTTCATATCGCCCGACTGCGCCATACATAAGGTGAGATTTGATATTTCGCTGTCACTCATACCCTTAAGGCATATGGCCATAAGCAGCGCCGAAGCTTGATAGTCCGGTACCGAGCCGTCCGTAAATCCGTCGACAAAGAACTTGATTTCGTCAAAGGACAGCTCTTTCCCGTGCTTCTTGTTATCAATGATGTCATACATTCTCATTTCGCCACGACCTTTCTTTTAATTTAATTGCTTATAAACCTTGCGGCAATGCAGAAAAGCAAAAGCAGGGGAAAATAAAAGCTGCCGAAAAGGATTAGGCCCTGCTCCGACAGCTTTATGTGTGAAATATTAGAATCCGCGTGAGCTTCCTCCGCCGGAGAAGCCGCCGCCTCCGCCCGAAAATCCTCCCGAGGACGAGCCTCCCGAGAACCCTCCGGATGAATGCCCGCCGAAGCCGCCTCCGTAAAAGCCGCCTCCGTGATAATCGCCTCCGCCGTGATGATCTCCGCCGCCGTGATAAATTGCTTTGCGAATTATGCGGCCGGGTAAAATCAAGGTAATCAGTACCAGAACCGTTATTATAATTATAACGGCGAGGTCGATTTTTTCGTCCCCGAAACCTGATGAGGAGTAATCGCCGATGTCCGTGTCGTCAATGCTCGTATAGCCCTCTACTCCGTATTCGGAATAAACCTCCTCGACGAGCTTTTTGTAGCACTCGCGAAGACCCGTGGAATAGTCGCTGTTTTTGAGGTACGGAACTGCATAGGAATCGAGAATTCGTCCCGATTTACCGTCGGTGAGAGAGCCCTCAAGACCCTTTCCGACTTCAATTCGCACCTGTCTGTCGCCCGTGGATAACAGCAGCAATACGCCGGAATCATCGTCCTTATCGCCTATGCCCCATTCACGCGCAAGTCCTATCGAATAGCTTTCAATATCTCTGCCGCCGAGGCTTTGAACCGTGACAACCACCACCTGCGCCTTTGTCTTTTCGTACAGCTCCTCGCCGAGAGCTTGTATGGTGCTTTTGTCCTCATCGGTGAGACACGAGGCAAAATCGTTGACGAAAAAGTCACTTGTGGGAGATGGGTAATCGTCTTGAGATAGTGTGGTCATTTTGTTGTCATCGGTAAAGCTTGGGGCGAAAAAACTGCTTGCCGGCAACGGATGCTCGCTTATTGCGGCTGCCGGCAGAGCCGTCAGCAAAACAATCAATAGTGAAACAAGCAGTGCGCCTGCACCTATCGTCTTTTTCATGGCTTATTTACCGAAATCCACAGAGGGAACAGTTGCAGCTTCGGCTGTGGCGGTGAAATAATCCGCCTTTTCAAAATGGAAGAGTCCCGCAATTATCGATGCAGGGAACGATTGAATTTTTGTATTGTATTCCTTTGCGGCGTTGTTATAGTCCTGACGCGCAACGGAAATACGGTTTTCGGTGCCTGCAAGCTCATCCTGAAGATTTATAAAATTCTCATTTGCCTTGAGATCGGGATAGCTTTCGGCTATCGCCAAAAGTCGTGATACGGCACTGTCAAGCTGACTCTGAGCACTGTTCAGCTCATCAACCGTCTTGGCACCCGAAAGTGCCGTGCGAGCGTCCGCAACTGCCGTAAAAACGTCCTCCTCATGAGAAGCGTAGCCCTTTACGGTGTTTACAAGGTTCGGTATAAGGTCCGCGCGGCGCTGAAGCTGTGTTTCAACCACGGACTGCGCGCTCGTCACGTTTTCACGCAGCTTTACGAGATTGTTGTAGCTGCCGGCAATGCTGCCGATAAGTGCAATGACTATAACGGCAACAATGATTCCTACTGTAAGACTTTTTTTGTTTTTCATGGTGTTACCTCCTTTTTCGGGGGAGAAATATCAGTCGTCAAAACCGTTCGGATTGTTTTTTTGCCAACGCCATGAATCCTCGCACATTTCCTCGAGGTCGCGTTTTGCCTCCCAACCGAGCTCTTTTTTAGCCTTTGACGGGTCGGAGTAGCAGGTAGCTATATCACCGTCACGGCGAGGAGCGATTTTATAATTGATTTTAACGCCTGTGGCTTTTTCAAATGCTTTAACTATATCTAAAACGCTGTAACCCTTGCCTGTGCCGAGATTATAAATTCTTACGCCGCCGTTTGAGGATTTCAGCTGCTCTACGGCTTTTACGTGACCGAGAGCCAGGTCAACCACGTGGATGTAATCGCGAACACCCGTTCCGTCGCGGGTGGGGTAGTCGTTGCCGTAAATCGAGAGGCAGTCAAGCTTGCCTATTGCAACCTGTGTTATATACGGCATAAGATTGTTCGGGATTCCGTTGGGGTTTTCACCTATGAGGCCGCTCTTGTGAGCACCTATCGGGTTAAAGTAGCGAAGCAGCGTAACATCCCAGCTGTTGTCTGCTTTATAGAGATCCTCGAGGATTATCTCTATCATATACTTTGTGGTACCGTAGGGATTGGTTGTACCGCCGGTTTTCATATCCTCCGTGAGCGGCGAAACATTGTTCATACCGTAGACGGTAGCGGAGGAGGAAAATACAATCTTTTTGCAGCCGTTGTCTCTCATAACCTCGCAGAGCGCAAGAGTTCCGCCGATGTTGTTATCGTAGTACTCAAGCGGCTTGTGGCAGGATTCGCCTACCGCCTTGAGGCCTGCAAAATGTATGACGGCGTCTATTTTATTTTCCTTAAATACGGAGTCAAGCTTCTTTTTGTCGCGAACGTCGCACTCATAAAACTTAACCTTTTTTCCGACTATTTCCTCAACGCGCTCGAGTGCCTTGGGGCTTGCGTTGTAGTAGTTATCAACCACTATCGGTTCATATCCTGCGTTAATAAGCTCTATGCAGGTATGGGTGCCTATAAATCCGGCACCGCCGGTTACTAATATTGCCATTTAAAATGTCCCCCTTGATAATATATACAAAATATGACGGCTTAAAAAGTGTTATGAAAGATTTGTTCCGGGATAGTATTTTGCGAGTATCTGCGCGTAGGTCGAGCCGTCGGCAGCCATTTTGTTCGCACCGGCAAGGCTCATACCGACACCGAAACCGCTGCCGTATGAGGTTATCTTAAAGGTGTCGCCGGAAGAGGTGTAGGATACGGCAAAGCAGTATGACGGAATCTTGTTTTCGAGAAGCTCACAGGCGAATTTATATCCGCTTATTTCCTTACCGCCTACGTTTACGGTTTCGACATATCCTACTCCCGTGCTTATGGCGCCGTCGTGCTTTGTAACCTTTACCCAGTCCTTGGCGGAGCCGGAGAGATTTATCGAGCTGTCAAATTTATTTGCAAGCTCCTTTAATTCACCGGATGTCAGAGTAATCTCCGTTTTGTAGCCGTCTGCGTTTTTATCGGATGCGCTGTCTACCGTTTTAAGGTAGGGGAAGGAATTACCGAAAACAACGTCTGCCGAGGTGGTTTTACCTGCCGACAGCTTAAATGTGGGAGTGAATGCCGGTTGACCGTTATATACGACATATTCGCCGAATACCTCAGAAACGGCATTCAGTATGTTGTCACTCACCGTTTCCGCGGCATTAAGACCGCTCACGTTAAAGTTTGTGTTGCGGTACTTTAAATATGTATAAACGGCAACTGCATCGGCTTTTATGGCTTCGGAATTGTAGCTGTCGTCCACATCCGCGGCCACAATTTTTGCGAGTGCCTTTTTTGCCTCCGTTTTTACGCCGTTGAGCACAATGTATTCGGGGAGAGCGTTTGCGTTTTCCGCATTGTCACCCTGAGAAGCGGCGCTTGCGGCATCCTCGGCCGCTCTCGCAAGGTCGTCCTTGTCAATTCCGTTAACCGCTTCATTGCGCATAAAAACAGAGAGCGGAACCGTATCCTTTGATATTTCCGGGGGAACGGTCGTTTCCTCGGAAGTCGTTTCGGGCGCGGTGTTTGCGAGTGCCTCTGCGGCTTTTTTGTCTCTTTGATATTTTACAAGGAAAAATGTGCCTGCCGCAACGGCAAGAGCGAGAATTATTACAAGTATTGAAACAAGGACTTTTTTCCCTTTGCCGGGAGTTTTTTCGGCTTCGGGCTCTGCTGCGGCTTCGCCGGAAATCTCTATGCCGACGGAGCTTTCCCCGGAGGCCTTTTCGCCGATAAGCTCTATAAGCTCCTCTGCGGCGTCTCTTATGAAGCTTTCATCCTTTTCATCGGGCTCGCGGTAGAGCTTTCTGACTATTGCGGAGCTCTCGCCTGCGACGGCAATGCATATGTAAGAACAGCCGTCCGTATTGCAAATATCCGAAATGCACGCGCCGAAATCCGCAGAGGCAAGCTCCTTTGCCGATTTTGCCATCTGTGCGGTGTAATCGGTGACATTGAAGTCGCCCTTGTCCTCGACATGCGGTGTAAATGTGAAGAACTCGAAAAAGTCGGGTGAAACAGAGCCGAATGATTTTACATATTCGGAATTTTGATTGCCGTTCACCGCAACACGGCTGCCGCTCTCGCGAAGAATATTTACGGTTTTGGAAGTGACTTCCCCTACACTCTCGGGAAGCACGGGAGGCGTCTGCGCGGCTTTTTCGGGAGCCGGTGCCTCTTGCCTTTTCGGCGGAACAGACGGCTTTACCGTTGCGTTTTTCGGGGCGTAAGCCTCCTCGCGGACAGCTATGGTCTCGCCGCTCGTGAGATACGGAATAACACCGTTGCGAAGCACCGTGTCAAGGCGTACATCGTCAAGAGGCAGATACATTATCTGTTGATGTCCCTTAGAAATGACAAAGCCGGAATTTACTCCGTCGCGGGTTAAAAACGGGACGGCACCCTTCGGCATCTGCGATTGAAGCAGCTTTTGCGACTCGGGAATTTCCGCGGCGCGTCCGAGAGCTTTTTTGACCGTCGGATTTTCCTCAATGTCAAGAGAGAGTGCCTTTGTAAGCAGCGTCTTTGTTCTGACATATATCTTCGGGTCAACGGCAATAACTATAAGCTCGGAGTCCGCGAGTGCTTTGCCGAGCGACGGGAACATCTCCTTGAGAGAAGAAAATCTCTTGAAGGACACGTCATCGTCGGTAAAGGCGTTAAGACTGCCGGAAATTTTGATTTGAAGCTTAGTAGCCGGAATGTCGTCACTCGAAATAAGTGAAAACAATTTCAAATTCATATCCTTGTCCATCCTTGTTTATAAATGTGTATTAAAAACCGATTATTCGGCGGGCTGCCATTTTTCCGCCGAAGCAAAGGGGTTCTTTTGACCTTTTTTATCATACCATACCTGCGGATATCGCGGATTTTCGTTGACCGTGACGAGCGAAGTGTCTACATTTTCGCTTTCGCCGTCGCGCAGAAGTCTGCCGACAACCACAAGTCTTGCGTTTGAAAATTCGTAGCTGCAGGTGGATAGTGTAATAAGCTTATCCGTATAGTCTACGCTGACGCCTGTCGAATAAAGCTTTCTCTCGTCTATTGCCGCTATAAATGCGTCAAAGTTTTCCTTTGTCGGGAATTTGGGCGTGTTGTAGTAAAAGAGGTAGCCGTTATCCTGCTCGGGCGCGCTGCCTGCTATAAAGGCGGCATAGATTTTAAATTTATAGGTCTTAAACAGAGTGTCGTATTCTATAATCGGCGACTCCTTAAAGCCGTCGGGCTTCTTGTATTTGTCAAGCTCGGCAAACACAAGGCCGTCGCTCATGTGATGACCGTAAATTACAGTGTTCTGGCTGAGATATTTCGGGTCACAGCGGAAATCGAGGAACGGGCATCCGTAACGGCTGTAATTGCCGTAGAAATCCTGCTTGAGGTACTCGTCGTTATCCTCGGCCTGCACGACCTGGACGTCGATTGCCGTATTCGGAACGCGAATCCAACCGACAAGGTCGTTGTTTATGGCATAGAGATAAGCGTATTTCGGCATCATACCCTGAGGCAGAGTGACATTTGGATATTTGGCAAAAAATTCCGCCCACGCCTCTTCGTCGGTAAGGTTTGAATCGGCGTCGATAACCTGGCCTTTAATGTTAGCGTTTTGCTTGTTGGCGCTGTTTTTCTGACCCATCAGCACGCCGAACCAAACAGCGCAGCCGATAAGCGTGAAAACAGAGACGTCCATTATTACCTTTCTGATTATCTCGGAAACCTTGTCATGCTTATTCGGGAAGAACGCCGCAAGACCGCTCTTGAACATCTCACCGAAGGTCTTGACGGGTTTCTCATCTTCTTCCGGTTTTTCTTCCTTCTGCTCATCCTCGGGCTTTTCTTCCGGCTTTTCTTCCGGCTTTTTATCCTTGGAGGGGCGAACTATTGCGATGTTTTCTGCGGGAGCTTTTTCCTCCTCGCGAGGCTTCTGATATTGATTTGTAATATCGATGAAGTGGTTATCGTCGCCGGAATATTTATTTCTTCTCGACGTCTGCTCGGTTTCATTTTGAGAGTTGTCGTTTATGGCAGACAAAATATCATTGTAGATTCTGTCGGTGTTTTTATCGATAACCTCGTTTTTCTTTTCGCTTTCGTCTTTTGACTTCGCATTTGAGTTTTGTGGCTCCGCTTTTTCGGTGCGAGACTGCTCTGTTTCGGCCGGCTGAGCGTTATTCGGCTCAGGCTGTGACTTATCCTTCGACTCGTCACCGAGGGCAGAGAGTAAATCGTTTATCTCGCTGTCGGGTTTTTCGTCCTTTGCGGTTTCGTGGTTTACCTTATTTTTAAGCTCTTCAAATGATAAAAGCTCGTTGTCGTTGTTTTTCTTGTCCTTGCTTTTGCTCATTTAAGCTCTCACTCCTTTCGGATACCATCTTTCGGCGTTTTTATATGGATTTGCTTTTTTATATTTGTCATACCATATCTGCGGATAGCGCGGATTTTCGTTTACCGTCGCAAGCGAGGTGTCAACCTCTTCGCTTTCACCGTCTCGTATGAGCCTTGCAACCAGAACGCAACGGGCGTTTGTCTCGCCGCGGCGCGTTGAAATATCCATATCGCGCGTGCAGGTCGAGAGGGTGAGTATTTTGTCGTCGGTATTTACGTCTATTCCCGTCGAATAGAGCGAGCGTGAAGCAATCTCGTCAAAGTACTCCGCGTAGTTTTCGCCGCTCATAAACGGGTATATGTAATTGAAAACATAGCCGTTGTCGTCCTTTTCGTCCGCGTTTGTCAAAAAGACGGCTATGACTTTCCATTTGTAATCGTGATAGATAGTGTTAAACTCAATTACGGGATTTTCTTTCCAAAATTCGATGTCCTTGTATTTTTCAACGTCCGAGAACATGGTGGAATCGAGGTAATTGTGACCGTAAATAATGGTGTTTGTGTCAAATTCGCCGTCGGTTATCGTGTTGCGGTAATCGACAAACGGAGTTCCGCGGCGCTCGTAGCTGCCGTAGAAGCTGCGCCTTAAATAGTAATTGTTGTCGGAGCCGTGCACAACGGGATGATTTACAGTTGTACCGGGAATTTTTATCCAGCCGACAAGATCGGGATTTACGGAATACGCCTTTTTGTATTTTTCCTGAATGCCGTCCGGGAAAACCGTGTCTCCGTAATCGTACTCGGGCACGTCAAACTGCGGATTTGCAAGGCTTGCTATTTCCGCCGCCTCTTTTTTGCTCTTTATTATATCAACACCGTATTTCACACAGAAGGTTCCGGAGACTATCAAAACAATAATTGATATAAAGAGTATAAATTTGCTGCCCTTGCCCATCGGCTTCTTTTTTTGTTTCTTTTTGCCGCCTTTTTTCTGCGGAACGGTGTTTTCGGTGATGACATTATCGTCGTTCATCGTATTGCCTCCATAATCATTTCGAGAGCGGTATCCGCGCTGATGTTGCGGTTTTGCTCCCTGACGTCGCCGGTAAAATTGTTTAGAAGCTTTTTAACTATTGTGCTTTTACCGTCGGAAACGGCTATATAAACAAGGCCCACGGGCTTATTTGTATCGTCCGAAGACGGTCCCGCTATACCCGTAACGGCAACTGCTATATCGGCCTTTGTAAGAGACAAAACGCCCTTTACCATTTCACGCGCGGTTTCGCGGCTTACGGCGCCGTATTTTTTTAGGGTTTCTGGGGAAACGCCGAGCACATTTTCTTTGAAACGGTTTGAATAACAGACAACGCCGCCCTCGAATACCTCGGAGGAGCCGGATACGTCGGTAATGCGTTTTGAAATGAGTCCGCCGGTACAGCTCTCTGCCGTGGCAAGCTTAAGTTTTTTACTTTTGAGAAGTTCTACCGTCTGCTTTTCAATACTCATAATTTTTTCCTTTAAAATGTGATAAGCTCCTGCTTTACGCCCTCGACCGCACGGCTTATAAGCGCGTCGCTGTCAAGCGATAATTCGGCTTTTTCGATTTCTTCGGGCTTCGGGTGAAGACGCGGATGCTTCGGTGTAAATACCGTACAGCAATCCTCAAACGGTCTTATCGAAATATCAAATGTGTCTATCTTTCTTGAAATAACGACTATTTCGTTCTTATCCATACCTACAAGCGGGCGAAGCACCGGTAAGCGCGAAACGCTGTCGGTAGACATCATCGCCGTAAGAGTTTGGCTTGCCACCTGACCTACGCTCTCTCCCGTGACAATAGCCTCGCAGCCCTCTTTTTCGGCAAGGATATTTGATATGCGCATCATATAACGTCTCATAATGAGGGTGAAAAGCTCCTCGGGACATTTATCGCGTATGTTTTCCTGTATCTCGGTGAACGGCACGGTTATAAGCTTGATTGTGCCGCTGTACTTTGCTACTTTAGCGAGAAGGTCGTGAACCTTCATTTCGGACATGGGCGATGTGAACGGGGGAGAGGCAAAATGTACGGCGTTTAAAACAACTCCGCGTTTTGCCATCATCCAGCCTGCAACGGGGCTGTCGATTCCTCCCGAGATAAGAAGCGCCGCTTTGCCGCCTGTGCCGACGGGCATACCGCCTGCGCCCTTTTTCTGGTCGCCGTGAATGTAAGCCGCGTTTTCGCGGATTTCTATTACTATGGTTAAATCGGGATTTTTAACATCGACTCTGATGTGCGGAAAAGCGTTTAAAACCGCCTCGCCGACATCACAGCATATTTCCGGTGATTTTAATGGGAAGGTCTTGTCTGCGCGTTTTGCCTCCACCTTAAAGGTTGAAGCGTTTTTAAGAGCCTCGCTTAAATACACGGGAGTCGTTTTGAGGATTACATCCATATCCTTTTCGACTGCGGCGGCGCGCTCATAGCCTGCAATGCCGAATATGCGTGAAATTTGATCCTCTGCCTCTTCCATATCAAAGCTTTCGTCAAAAGGCTCTACGGTTATTGTTGACTGTGAGCGGATTACCTTGAATTTTCCGAGCGACTGAAGACGCCTTTTGATATTTTTTGCGAGCGTTGACTCAAATGACGAGCGGTTAAGGCCCTTAAGCGCAAGCTCTCCGTTTTTTATAAGTATTATTTCTTTCATATTGCTGTTTCTTTATCCTTTGTGTTTTCTGAGTTTTTCGACAGCGATTTTTATGACATCGGCACAGCGGTCAATTTCATCAATCGAGGTGTCGTTTGAAAGGCTTATCCGTATGGCGGAATCTATTCTGTCGGGCGGAAGCCCCATGCTTTGCAGCACATTGCTCCTGTGCCCCTTGGAGCAAGCTGAGCCTGCCGAAATGTATACGCCGTTCATCGAAAAGAAGTTTACCGATACCTGAGACGGTATTTCGTCTATGGAAATATTGATAATGTACGGCAGGGCGTTTTCGGGGGAATTTATATGTACTCCGGGAATTTCTTTTATCCGCTCTCTCAGACGGAGATTGAGCTTTGACGTATACTTAAGATTTTTTTCGACGCTTCCGCCGTTTTCAACAGCGGCGGCAAAGCCTGCTATCGCCGGCATACCCTGAGTTCCCGAGCACATATTGTTCTCCTGACCGCCGCCGAGAATATACGGATTTATGCGCACGTTTTTATTTATATAAAGCGCTCCCACGCCCTTGGGACCGTGAACCTTGTGTGCACTGACGCTCATAAGGTCTATTCCGCAGCTTTTTGGACAGAGCGGAATTTTCATATAGCCCTGCACATCGTCAACGTGCAGAAGAGCGGGAGAATTTTTGCTCTTTATGATTTTTTTGAGATTTTCTGTGGGCATCACAGAGCCGACTTCGTTGTTGACGGCCATTACAGATACCAAAATCGTATTTTCGTCTATGGCGTTTTCGAAGTCCTTTAAGCTTATATTGCCGTCGCTTTGCGGCTGTACTCTCACTACCTCAAAGCCGCTTTCCTCGAGGCGTTCCATACATTTTTCAACGCTCGGATGCTCTAAAGCCGTAGTGACTATTTTCTTGCCGAGTCGCTTTTTTGCGCCGACTGCACCGAATATCGCGGTGTTGTTTGACACGGTGCCGCAGGGGGTGAAATATATTTCATCGGGGCTCGCTTTTAAGCTTGCGGCAATCGTACCGCGGCTTTTTTCGAGAAGCATATATGCGTCAACGCCTTTTTGATGAAGCGAAGACGGATTTCCGTAAAGCTCGGTCAGTGCGGAAATTTCTGCGTCCACAGCGGCCTTACAGGGCTTTGTGGTTGCGCTGTTGTCAAGATAACATTCCATTTTGACCGCTCCTTTAATTCAAACTTAATCAGTATATTATTATACACTATAAGGTGCGGTTTGGCAAATAAATAAGCGGCTTTTTTCAAGTATATTTATGTTTTTTTTGCGAAAAATATCGCAGAGGTGAAATTTATGGAAAAGAAGATGAAAAGACGCTCCTATGTGCGCGTCGTATCCTTTGTCGCAGCACTTGCGGCGGTGCTTGTCACAGCGTCGATATGCGGCAATGTGCGCGCGTCAAAATACAAAAGACAGATTACTTTGTCGCAGCAGCGAGCTCTTACAGAGCTTGACGGAAGACTGCGTGAAATAGGTACAAGCCTCAAAAAAGGGGTGTATTCAAGCACTCCGCCGATGCTGAGCGGTATGGCGTCGGAGCTGTCAAGAGAGACTCTTGCGGCAAAAAGCTCGCTTTCAGTGCTTCCGCTTGAAAATACAAATCTCGAAAACACATATAAATTTTTATCGCAGGTCGGCGATTTCACCGAGACCTTAAACCGCAAGGTTGCCTCAGGCGAAAGCATCTCCGACGAGGAACGTGAAAATCTCCGCTCCCTTATCACGTTTTGCGATGCGCTGTCGGGAGAGGTTTCAAATATACGCGCCGATATGTTCGACGGAAGCTTCAGCTTTTCACAAAAAAGCGGTGAGCTTGCCTTAACGGGCGAAAAGACGGAATATCTTGCAGGCGATATGGAGGACGCACAGCAGTCGCTGAGCGATTATCCCACGCTTATTTATGACGGCCCGTTTTCCGACCATATTATGTCGGCTCAGCCGAAAATGACGAGCGGAGCAAAAGAAATATCAAAGGAAAACGCCCTCGATGCGGCAGCTGCCTTTCTCGGCTGCGACAAAAATGAAATATCGTTTTTAAGTGAAGAGTCGGGAAATGTGCCTGCGTATTGTTTTTCTCATAATAATAAGACGGTTGCCGTAACCAAAAACGGCGGATATGTTATATATATGCTCGATTCGTCCTTTGCGGGCGAAGCGAAGCTGAAAACAGCCGATGCGCTGAAAAAGGCTTCCGAATTTTTATCGTCTCACGGCTATGCCGATATGAAGGAGAGTTATTACAGCACGTCGGACGGGGTCTGCACCGTAAATTATGCCTACAAAAAGGACGGCGTTATTTATTATCCCGATCTCATAAAGGTAGGTGTAAATCTCGAAACGGGTGATATTGCGTCATTTGACGCAAAGGGCTATATTATGAATCATACCGAGCGCAATTTAAGCTCCGACATTTTGTCACAGGCGGAGGCTCAAAAATCCGTCAGCGGTCTTTTAACGGTGCTCGATTCAAAAAGAGCCGTAATTCCGACAAAGAGCAAGGGCGAAAAGGATTGCTGGGAATTTCATTGCGCCGATAAGGACGGTAATGAGGTGCTCGTCTATATTGATACAAAAACGGGCTATGAGGACGATATACTTCTGCTTTTGTATTCCGACGGCGGAATCCTGACAAAATAATAAAAAGAAAAAATACGGAAATAATAATTTTGTCCGAAATGAGACAAAAGAAAGATTGTGGTGATAGATATGAAAAAGGCTGTTGCAGCTGTTTTGCTCGCCGTGCTTCTTGTTTGCGCCGTGTTCTCATCCTGCGGTAAAAAGGAGGACGGAGCCGTTACCGGAAACGGAAATACTACTCGCTCCGCCGCGCAAAATGCGGTTACAAACGCAGGCGACGCCGTAGGTGACGCAGTCACCGGTGCCGGAGATGTTGTCGGTGATGTTGTTACCGGAGCCGCCGATATAGCAGGCGACGTTATCACGGGTGCGGGCGACATAGTAAACGACGCGGTGACAGGTGCGGGCGAAGCCGCAAGCGAGGCTGTGTCGGACGCGGCAAGATAAAATTGACGAAGCCACGGTTAGCGCTAACCGTGGCTTCACTTTTTTATTTAAACCGGAGCGCTTGTGCTGCGGCAGCTTATCAGTTGCCGTAACCGTATGCGCTGAACGGATTGTACGAGTTGCTGCGTGTTGTGGACTCCGTCTTTACGGAAGAGGAATCGCCCTTATCCTCAACGAGGGTTGCCTTTACTTCAAATTCATTGATGTTGTAATTGCTGTCTATTCTGCAAATCGTAAGCGTAAGCGTATCGCCCACGGCAGATTTATCGATAAGGTCCGGAAGATCGTCTGCGCTGTCAAGATCCTTGCCGTTGACCTTGGTAATTAAGTCGCCCTGCTTTACGTCCTGAGACGCAAGGCTTGAATCGGACTGAACACTCTGAACTATCAAGGAACCTGCCGGGAGCTCCTTAAGGCTTACGATCATACTGTACATCTGACTTGAAGACGCCGGCGAATAGGTTATTCCGAGCTTAGGTCTGTTAGTAACATAGCCGTTTGCAACTATTTCATCGTAAACTTCCTTTGCTGTAACGCTCGGAACGGAGAATGCCATTCCCTCGTAATCGGTGCTTGCTATTTTAGATGAGTTTATGCCTATTACCTGACCGTATTCATTGACGAGCGCGCCGCCGGAGTTGCCGGGGTTTATGGCTGCCGTGTGCTGAATACAAATCATCTCATAGCCTATCTGGCTGTTTACGGGGCGAGAAATCGCGGATACTATACCGTTTGTGAACGAGCCTGCAAACGCCGTTCCGCCGGGGTTGCCTATCGCGTAGACCGTCTCGCCGACCGAGAGCTTGTCGCTGTCGCCGAATTCCGCGGCTTTAAGACCGGTAGCCTTGATTTTTAAAACTCCGATGTCGGTTTTAGAGTCATATCCCACTACGGTAGCGTCGTACTGTGTTTCGTCGGATAGCTGAACTCTGACGGAGCCGCCGCCCGAAATTACGTGAGCGCAGGTCATAATATATGTGTACTGCTTACTGCTGTCCTCGCCGACTATTACGCCCGAGCCCTGACCCGATGCGGAGGAGGAGCGGCTGTCGGAGTATACGAGTATGCCGACGGAGCTGTCCTTTATCTTATCGTAAACGCCTGCCGCGGTAAGACTGCCGCTCTTATCGGTAGAGGAAGCGGTGGGAGTTTCGTTTATCGTAACGGTTGAACTGTCTGCGGAAGCCTTTTCGCTTGTCTGCTTTTTGGCACCGTCCTTATTGCTGAGAGAAACCGCAATGCCCGTAACACCGAGTGCCACACAAACCACAACTGCGATTATGAGGGCTATAACGCCGCCTTTTTTATGCTTTGACGGCTTATTGTCAACCGGCTTTTTCGGCGGTTGGCCTGAATTTCCGTAATAGACATAGCTGTTATTTCCGCTGTATGTCGAGCTCGGACGGTATGCGCCGTTTGAGCCGTAGTAACCGTTGTTTCCGCTTGAATAGCCGTTGTTGCTGCCGTTTGCATTTGAACTGCCGTTATTTGTGTTTCCGCCGCCGTTCGAGTAAGGGTAGCCGTTATTCGGCTGATAGCCGCCGTTATAAGGACTGCCGCTGTTCGCTCTTTGAGCGTCATTGCCGGCTTCGGGAGCACTTTGGAAATTACCCGTGCTTTCCGGGGTGTTTTGCTGCTCGTTTCCCGAAGGGGTGTTGTTATTGAAATCGTCCATAAAAAGATCTCCTTGATTTATCTGATGAAGACAAGAGCTTTTCTCTTGTCGTTGTCATAATCATAACCGACGGTTATTACAGAACTGTTAACTCGATTTAAATAATCTGAATACTTTTACTGCTGCTTCGGCGGAAGATATTTCGGAATAGTAAACCAAAATTCGGTGTATTTACCCTCTTCGCTGTTGCAGCCTATCGAACCGCCGTGCATTTCGACTATCGTTTTGCATATATAAAGACCGAGTCCAGCGCCCTTGACGTCATAGCTGCGCGATTTATCAACCTTGTAGAAGCGCTCGAATATTTTTTCGCGCTCCTCCGAGGAAATACCCGCGCCCGTGTTTACGACCTTTATAAGTGTTGCGTTTTCGTCATCGTCTGCAAATACGCTTATGGTGCCGTTTTCCGTGAATTTGACCGCGTTGTCCACAAGATTGTATATGACCTGATGTATCATATCCTCGTCGGCGGTGACCGTTACGGAATGAAGCCTGTCAAGCCCGGATATTTCAATGTGCTTGCGCTCTATTATCTGCTCGAACGACAGCAGCACGTTGAATATTTCCGCACTTATGTCAAACGCCTTCGGGTTCAGTTTTAATTCACCCGCTTCGATTTTGGACATATTCAGCATTGCCGTAACAAGCCTTGACAGACGCTTGGTCTCATCGGAAACAATGCTCAAATAGTGTTTTTGCTGGCTTTCGGGAATGGTGCCGTCAAGGATTCCGTCTATGAAGCCTCCTATGGTTGTCATAGGGGTCTTAAGCTCGTGCGAGACGTTTGCCACAAAGCTTCGCCGCGAGCTTTCAAGAAGCGACAGATCCGATGCCATCTTATTGAATGCGCGCACAAGCTCGGCGAGTTCGTCGTCACCCTTTACCTTGACTCTCGGGCCGAAATCGCCCTCTGCGTAAGCTTTTGTCGCCTCCGACATATCATGGAGTGGTTTAATGAGCGAAGCGGTCAAAAAGTATACCGCGATAAAGCCTACCGAGAAAGCCATAAGACAGGCAAAAATGAACATTTTAAGGATATTCATCGCATAGTTTGTGAAGCCCGCCGTCATAGGCGCCACGGCAAAAACAACTGCTGCGGTTTCTTCGCCGACCTTTACCGGCTCCGCCGCGACAAGCTGCTTTTTCATATAGACGCCGTTTAAGGTGGTCTTTGCAAAATAGTCGCCCTTTTTCGCCTCGTCGATTACCTCCTGAGGTATTGTGTAGCCGCCGTGCAGACTGCATCTGCCGTTGTTTGAGATACTGTAATTCTGTGTTATGACGTCCTTGCACAATATTATGTTGCCCGAGGTATCGGTTATGTAAATATCAGCCGAGATAGCGTCCGAAATCATCGAGAGGTTACTGCATATCATCGCTATCGAGCCGGAGGCATCGGTTTGAATTCTTGATGAGAGAACAGATGAGGTAGTGTTCGCTATGTTTTTTGCGTTAGAGGAGAGAAGCTGTTCTTTTTGACTTGACCAGTAATTCGAGAGGAACACGCCGAGCGTTACTCCCAAAAGCAAAAAGCATATGAGTACCATTGCCACAAATACCGACAGAAATTTAGTGAACAGTGACTGATGACTGAATTTGCGGTAGGTGCGGTGCAATACCGTTTTAAAACGCGCCTTTACGCTCTGCTGCATTCTTATCAGTCCTTAGTTTCAAATTTATAGCCTACGCTCCAAACGGTTTTCAATTCCCATTTGTCGGAAACGCCCTCAAGCTTTTCGCGCAGACGCTTTATGTGAACGTCTACCGTTCTTGAGTCGCCGTAGTAGTCAAATCCCCATACCTCGTCAAGAAGCTGGTCGCGCGTAAATACACGGTTGGGATTTGAGGCGAGATGATATATAAGCTCGAGCTCTTTCGGAGGAGTGTCTACGGATACTCCGTTGACCTTCATCTCGTAATTTGTAAGGTTTATCGAGAGCTTGTCGTAATTTACCTCTTTGACGTCGCTTGTGTCGGAAGCGGGAGCGGTGCGGCGAAGTACGGCTTTTATTCTTGCCACAACCTCTTTTGTGTCAAAGGGCTTTGTAACATAGTCGTCCGCGCCGAGCTCAAGACCCAGAACCTTGTCAAAGGTCTCGCCCTTGGCGGTGAGCATAATTATCGGCTTGTCCGAGAATTTTCTGATTTCACGGCATACCTGCCAGCCGTCAAGCTTCGGTATCATTATATCGAGCAGCGTGAGATCGGGATTTTCCTGTTTGAATGCATTTATTGCCGACACACCGTCGTTAACTATTTTTACGACGTAGCCCTCTTTTTCGAGATAGAGCCTTAAAAGCTCGCAGATATTGGTGTCGTCATCGACGACGAGTATTTTTTCGTTTGGCATAAAATACCACCCTTTCAAACCTCTTATAATCAGAAATTATAAAGTACATTTAAAAATAATATGTGAACAAATTCGTAAGAAATTTAAAATAAAAGGGACTATAAAAAACAAATTTCTTTATAGCCCGATTTTATGATTATTTAAGCGACGACAGAAGTCCGCCTTTTTTTATTATATCCTGTATGAACGGCGGAAACGGCTCTGCCCGGTAGCTTTTGCCCGTGGTGTTGTCGGTTATTGCGCCGCTGTCAAAATCTACCGAAACCTCGTCGCCCTGCTCGATTTCGTCGCCTGCCTCCGGACATTCGAGAATCGGCAGACCTATGTTGAGCGCATTTCTGTAAAAAATTCTTGCGAAGTTTTTGGCGATTACGCAAGAAACGCCCGCCGCCTTTATGGCAAGCGGAGCATGCTCTCTTGAGGAGCCGCAGCCGAAGTTTACGCCGGCAACTATTATGTCGCCCTCTTTTACGTTATTTACAAATTCCTTGTCTATATCCTCCATACAATGAGCCGCAAGGTCCTTAGGGTCGGAGGAGTTGAGGTATCTTGCCGGAATTATGACGTCCGTATCCACATGGTCGCCGTATTTATGAACTTTGCCCTGTATCTTCATATAAATCGTTCCTTTCTTACCTGAACTGCGAGGGTGAGCATATATAGCCCGTAACGGCACTTGCCGCCGCTACGAAGGGGCTCGCGAGATAAACCTCGCTCTCCGGGTGTCCCATTCGGCCTACAAAGTTGCGATTTGTGGTGGAAACGGCTCTTTCACCCTTTGCGAGTATGCCCATATGACCGCCGAGACACGGACCGCAGGTCGGGGTTGATACAACCGCGCCCGCTTCTACAAATATTTCGGTAAGGCCCTCTTTAATGCACTGCAGATAAACCTTTTGTGTTGCCGGAATTACTATAACGCGAACGCCGTCCTTTACCTTTCTGCCCTTTAAGACGGAGGCGGCAGCGCGCATATCCTCTATTCTTCCGTTTGTGCAGGAGCCTATAACTACCTGATCTATGTCGATTTTTTCAATTTCGTCAACGGTGTGAGTGTTTTCGGGAAGATGCGGAAAAGCAACCGTGGGTTTCAGATTGTTTAAGTCTATCTCTATTGTCTCGTCATACTCGGCGTCCTCGTCTGCCTCGAATATACGAGGCTGTCTGTCGGTCCTGCCGCTTATGTATTCGAGCGTCTTGTCGTCTACCGGGAAAATTCCGTTTTTGGCGCCGCATTCTATTGCCATATTCGCTATGCAGAAGCGGTCGTCCATTGAGAGTGCGCCTACACCGTCGCCCGTGAATTCAAGCGAACGGTATCTTGCTCCGTCAACGCCTATTTTACCGATAAGGTGAAGTATTACATCCTTGCCGCTGACAAATTCGGGCAAGGTGCCTTTTAGTACAACCTTAATTGCGGACGGAACCTTAAACCAAGCCTTGCCGGAGATCATACCGGCAGCCATATCGGTTGAGCCCACACCCGTAGAGAACGCGCCGAGTGCGCCGTATGTGCAGGTGTGTGAGTCGGCGCCTATAACGGCGTCGCCGGAAATAACGAGACCGCTCTCGGGAAGAAGCGCGTGCTCTATACCCATTTTTCCTACGTCAAAGAAATTTTTGATTCCCTTTTCCTTTGCGAAAAGACGAACCTGTTTGACATTTTCGGCGGATTTAATATCCTTGTTGGGGGTAAAATGGTCCATAACAAGTGCTATTTTGTCCGTTGAAAATACGTCCTTAAAGCCCTTTTTTGCCATCTCGTTTATGGCAACGGGCGAGGTTACGTCGTTGCCGAGCACGAGGTCGAGCTTTGCCTCTATGAGCTGACCCGCCGTAACCGACTGAAGGCCGGCGTGCGCCGCGAGTATTTTTTGGGTCATTGTCATTGACATTCTGTTATTCCTCGATTCCTTTTATGTTTGTATCGCCGCTCTCAAGCGCGGTAAGACCGGAGCGTGAAAGCTCGATTATTCCGTGCTTTGTCATTTTGCCTATGAATTTGTCGATAAGCGACGGCAGACCCGTAAGCTCGGCAGTTATTGTTGTGTGGCCTATATCCTTTACCTTTGCGCCGAAGCCGTTGATTGTTTTAAGCACGGCTGTGCGCTGGCTGTTTGTGGCGTGGACCTTTATGAGCAAGAGCTCGGAGGATACAAGGCGCGATTCATTGAGCTTTACCACCTTTATTACGTCCTCAAGCTTTGAGAGCTGACGCTCAACCTGCAAAAATTTGTGCGGCTCAACGTCGGATACTATTGTTATTCTTGAATATACGGGATTTTCCGTTTCGGCTACGGTAAGGCTTATTACGTTGTAGCCGCGTCTCGCAAAAAGACTTGCGACGCGCAAAAGCACGCCCGTGCGGTTATATACGAGAGCCGAGAGGAATATTCTCTCAAGGCCGGTTGTGTTTTCTTCTGCCATTTTTGTTTTCCTTTCCTTTGCGGCTTATTCTGCCGAAAAACGATACACCGTGTCAGATACGAACGGATGGTTTTCGTCAAACAGATTTTGTATGAAATCGGGGTTGTTTAAAGCGTTCGGGTAGTACTGCGTTTCAAGGCAGAAACCGGAGCGGTGAGCGAGGGGCAGCTTACCTTTACCGATTTGCGATCCGTCCATATAGTTGCCTATGTAAAACTGGACTCCGGGAAGGTCGGTATAGCACGTCATTTTCCTGCCGCTTTCGGGGTCGTAAACCATTGCGAATTCGCGCAGAGCACCCGTGTAATTTTCGAGGCAGAAGTTGTGGTCGTAGCCCCTGCCTATTATAAGCTGCTCGTCGGGAGACGATACGTCTCTGCCTATCTTTTTCGGTATTCTGAAGTCAAACGGTGTGTTTTCAACGCTTCTGATTTCGCCTGTCGGGATGCTGTCTTCGTTCATCGGCGTAAAGTATTTTGCAAAAATCTGAATTTCGTGAGAGAGAATGTTGCCGGAAGCGTATCCGCCGAGGTTAAAGTATGAGTGGTTTGTGACGTTTATCGGAGTCTTGCCGTCGGGTCTGCAGTCATAGTGTATTTTGACCTCGTTTTTGTCGGTAAACGTGAAGGTGACTTCATTTTGAAGGTTTGACGGGAAGCCCTCGTTGCCGTCGGCGCTGAAATATGAGAATTTAACGCTGTCGTCGCCGAGTATTTCATAATTCCAAACGGCGTTTTCGTATTCGTGATTACCGTGAAGGGTGAATTTACCGTCGATGTTTTTTGTTATCGGGTAATTTTTGCCGTCTATGGTAATACCGTTTCCGGAAATTCGGTTTGCGACTCTTCCGACGGTGCGACCCTGCGAATCCGTACAGCTCAGCTGACCCTCCATGGTGTCAAAGCCGACAAGCACATCGGCAAAGTCTCCGTTTCTGTCGTGAACTGATATTTTATTGAGCGTAGCGCCGTAATTCAGCAGTTCGATTTCGGCTCCGCTTTCGTTTTTTATTGTGAATGAAAAGACTTCTTTTCCGTCGGCGGTTTTGCCGTAGAGAGATTTGGTCATTTTCAAAGCTACCACCCCATTTTTAGCATTTTAATAAGTATAATATCCGTGCGCGCCGTTGTCAAGAAAGACGAAAAAACTTGCAAGAGCGAAAATAATGCTAACCGGAAAACAAAAGTATTTTTATTGACTTTTCGGCGTTTTAAATGTATTCTTAACATATATTATGTATTTGAAGGGAGTGTGCCGATTGGAGCAATTTTTAACTCAGTTTGAATTCCTGTCGCGATATGCTTTGGCTTTTCTTGCGCTTATAATACTTCTCCGGTGCATTTTTTCCCTTTTCAGGCTCAGACCGCGCCGCGAGATTATGGCAACGCTGATAAATCTTGCCGACGACAGCGAAATCGAGATACGAAATTGGGAAACCTCGATAGGCCGTTCGCGCTCGTGCGATATATCGCTCAGAAAGTACGGCACGGTATCGCGTTTTCACGCCGTTCTGGCTCTCAGAAAAGACGGCTGGTATGTCTTTGATACCGAGTCGAAAACCGGAGTTTACGTAAACGGCGAGCAGATAAAAAAATCAGCCAAGATAATCGACGGCGACACCGTCTCGTTCGGAAACGCGGTTATGAAGTTCACCTCAAACGGCTACGGCGTTGAGAGTGAGGAGGCTGAGGACGGTAAAAAGGTTGACTTCACAAACGCCACAAGGCTTGTAAATCTTGCCGACAACAGCGCGTTCTATTTAAACGGCACGTGCCTTATAGGGCGTGACAGAACCTGTAATATATGTCTGCCGATGCAAAGCGTCTCGGGTGAGCACGCCGAGGTCTATCCCGCAAAGGACGGCTGGTATGTTGCGGACCTCAACTCCAAAAACGGCACGCTTTTAAACGGCGAAGAGGTTTTCGGCGCATTCCCGCTGTATGACGGCGACATTATTTCAATAGGCGATTACAGCTTCCTCTTCCGCGAATAAAGCGGAGAAGAGGCCATATTCAAAGAAACGGAGGACGCATCTTTGGCTCAGGAAAATGCTCGTAAAAAGCAAAAAAAGACGAGAACCAAAAAATACAGAAAGCCTGTAAACTGGCTGATTCTGCTTATAATTATGACTGTTTTTCAGCTCGTTTGCGCCGCTCAGATAAATATGAACAGTCCCGACATACCGCTGACTACATTATATATTGTATTCGGTGCATATATAGCTATCGAATGGGCGTATTTTATATTTTTCGGCGGATTTTTACACCGCAAGAGCTTTGAAATAGAGCTTATAGCGTTTTTTCTTACCGGCATAGGTCTTACGCTCACCACAAGCGTGTATCCCGACAAAGCGTTTGTTCAGCTTGCGGCGGTGATTATGGGTATTGCGGTATTTATAGTTATGCTTTGGGTGCTCAGCGATATAGAAAGAGTTGTAAAGCTGCGTATGCCGGTGGCGATAGCTTCCGTTATCGTACTTGTTGCCACAAGGCTTTTGGCGCACAATATAAACGGTGCATACAACTGGATAAGGATAGGCGGCGTTTCAATACAGCCGTCGGAAATAGTGAAGATAGGCTTTGTCTTTGTAGGTGCGGCTACGCTCGAATACCTGCAATCAACGAGAAGCCTTACAAAATATCTTGTGTTTGCGCTTTCCTGTATAGGCTGTCTGTTCCTTATGAAGGATTTCGGTACGGCACTTATATTCTTCTTTACATTCTTAATAATGGCATTCCTGCGCTCGGGAGATATAAAGACAATATTTCTTGTATGCGCGGCAGCTCTCGGCGGCGGCGGTCTTGTGCTTACGTTTAAGCCGTATGTCGCAAAACGCTTTGAAACATATCGCCATGTTTGGGAGTACGCAAACGACCGCGGCTATCAGCAGGCGAGACTTCTCATATATTCCGTCAGCGGCGGTCTTTTCGGACTCGGAATAGGAAACGGCAAGCTGAGAGATGTATACGCAGCCACAGAGGACTTGGCGTTCGGAATGGTATGTGAGGAATTCGGAATTATTGTCGCATTTGCCGTGCTTTTGACCTTTGTCGCCCTCGTGGTTTACAGTATACGCTATGCTGTGGCGGCTCGATCGTCTTTTTACGCTATTGCTGCGTGCGCTGCGTCGGGCCTTCTTCTTTTCCAAGCGGCTCTGCACGTGTTCGGTGTTACCGATCTTCTTCCGTGGACGGGCGTTACGCTGCCGTTTATCAGCCGAGGCGGCTCGAGTATGATGTGCTGCTGGGGACTTGTGGCATTTATAAAGGCCATTGATGTCAAGACGTACAAACGGTACGATAAGGTAGCGGTGGCAAAGTCTTAAATTAAATCTGCCGAAAGGGAGTGTGAAACAATGAAAACCATGTCAAAAAGAGCCTGGGTGCTCTATGTGTTTATAGCAGCATTTTTAGCAGGGCTCATTGTGTTGTTTTACACATTTTATACGAACGCCGATTCGTGGGCTATGAAAAAGGCAAACAGGCACCTGTATTCATCAGGTACGCTGTCGGTTGCGGGCAGCATTAAGGATGAAACCGGAGCGGTGCTTGCGGAAACAAAGGACGGTAAGCGCGTTTATAACAGCGACAAAACCGTAAGAACCGCAACCATGCACACGGTAGGCGACTCTGAGGGCTATATAGCGACGGGCGTTCAGACCTCGTATAAGGATGTCATAACCGGCTATAATTTCGTTGACGGTATATACAACCTGAAAAAATACGGTAAGGGCAACGACGTAAATCTCACCATAAACGCGCAGCTCTGCGCGGCGGCATACAGCGCCCTCGGAAGCAACAAAGGCACGGTCGGCGTTTACAATTACAAAACGGGTCAGCTTTTATGCGTTGTATCAAGCCCGTCTTATGATATTGCAAATAAACCCGTCTCAAGCATAAATAACGATAAGACAGGTGCCTACGAGGGTGTTTATTTAAACAGGTTTTTCTCCGGCGTTTATACTCCCGGTTCGACATTTAAAATGATAACCTCGATTTGTGCCATTGAAAATTTGCCTGATATCGATTCGCAAAAATTCAAATGCACGGGCGAATACAAGGTCGGCGGCAGCTCGGTTAAGTGCCTCGGGGTTCACGGAACCGTGAATTTCGAAAAGGCTCTCAATGTGTCCTGTAACAGCGCATTTGCACAGATTGCGATAGAACTCGGACCCGATAAGCTTATGGCCACGGCAAAGGAGCTGGGGCTCGGCAATCAGATGTATGTAGGCAATATAAGGCTCGCAAAAAGTTCGTTTAATGTGACCGGTGCGTCGGACCTCGACGTGGGCTGGGCAGGTATAGGTCAGTACACCACTCGCATAAATCCATGCCAGATGCTAACTATTGCAGGCGCGGTGGCTAACGGCGGCTCATCTGTGCCGCCATATCTTGTCGGCAAAATAACCTCGCAGACCGGAAAAACGATTTATGAAGCAAAGCCCGGCACGGCAACTCAGCTTATTTCCTCGGATACCGCATCAAAGATGAACGATATGCTTCGCTCAAATGTCAAGAATTATTACAGCGACGGTAAGTTCCCCAACCTTAAAATGTGCGGTAAGACCGGAACGGCGGAAGTAAGCTCGGAAACCGGCGGTGCAAAGCCTCACGCCTGGTTTGTCGGATATTCACAGCGCGAGGATCTCCCGCTTGCGATAGTGGTTGTTGTCGAAAACGGCGGCGGAGGCTCATCTGTGGCAATTCCCGTTGCCAATAAGACTATGCAAAAGGCTCTTTCCTTATATGCAAAATAAAAAATTTTTCCGCATACGACAGCAAAGCTCGTGTGCGGAATTTTTAAAGGTGATAAAATGAAATTTTACTTTCCGGAAAACTACGGCGCTCTCGGCGACGGAAAAAACGACGATTCACGCGCTTTACAGTCCGCTATTGATGAGGCCGAAAAAAACGGCGGCGGAACGGTTGTGCTTGAGAGCGGAAAAACGTATTATTCAAGCTCGGTCATAATGAAGAAAAACGTTGAGCTGCATTTGCAAAAAGGCTCGGTTTTAAAGGCAACCTCAGACATAAACGGATACTTTCGTCCCTGCGATTTTATAAACGATGAGACAAATACCCTTATAGGCAATCCCGTTACGGGTAAGCCGTCGTTTGCCTTTATATATGCGTATAAGGCGGACAATGCCGCAATAACCGGAGGCGGAAAAATCGACGCAAACGGTCACAGCTTTGTAAAGAGAAAAGACAAATACTATGTCACCGGCGACTTTTATCCGCGTCCCACGGTTATGTATTTTGAGGCTTGCAACCATATTGTGTTTGAGGATTTTACTGTGGTCGATGCACCGTTTTGGACGCTTCATCCGGCAGGCTGCGACGATGTTTTAATATCAAAAATTCACATATTAAACGACCTCGATGTTGCAAATTCGGACGGCATAGATCCCGACCACTGCAACAACGTGCGTATTTGCGACTGCCACGTAGAGTGCGCCGACGACTGCATCTGCCTTAAAACTTCAAAAGGCAATTCCGAATACGGACCGTGCGAAAACATACTGATAACGGGCTGTACGCTGATTTCAACCTCGGCGGCGATAAAAATAGGCACGGAGGGCGTCGGCGATTTCAGAAACATAATAGTTTCAAACTGTGTCATTTCGCGCAGCAACCGCGGTCTTTCAATTCAGATACGCGACGGCGGCAATGTCGAAAATGTCAAATATTCCGACATTATAATAGGTACGCGCCGCTTTTGCCCCGATTGGTGGGGGACTGCCGAGCCGATAGTCATAACCGCGTTTGACCGCGACGAAAACACAAGGGCAGGCCATATCAAAAACATATCTTACCGCAACATAACCTGCGTCGGCGAAAACGGAGTTATGATATGCGGCACGGCGGAAAACAAAATTGAAAACGTAGTTTTCTCGGACGTTGACGTAACTCTCTCAAAAACGTCAAAGTGGGACTGCGGTCTTTACGATATGCGCCCGGGGCTTAATAAAGATGTCGAAAAGCATAAAAATGCCGGTTTTTATCTTCGCTTTGCCGATAACGTTACGCTTCGCAACACAAGCGTGAAGTGGGGAAATGTCTGCCCCGAATATTCGGCTGCTCTCGAAGAGGAAAGCTGTGCCGGCACCGTACTTGAAAATTTCACGGGTGATAACGCCTGAAGGCTTTGAGAATGAGGCTGCTCGTTTGAGCGTGAAATTTCCTTTCAAACGGCTTCTTGCATGTACGTTTATACGCATTTTGCTTAAAAATATTTGACATATTGCGTATAAAATGGTATAATTCAACAATGGAGTTAAGCTCTCGCCTGCTTCGGCAAGCGAGAATCGAAAGGGAGTATACTGTAATGAAAAAGGCGTTAAATAAAAAAGTGCTTTCCGTACTGATTGCGGCTGTTATTTTACTTGTTACCGCATTTCCCGTGCTTGCGGCGGATCCGTTTAAGCTCACTTCTTCGGCTGAAGCAAAGGATTCGGTCGTCACCGTAAAAATTTACCTTCCGCAAAATACGGAACTCGGGACGCTTTCGTTTACACTTAAATACGATACAAAATTGCTCACGTATGTTTCCGCCGAGTATTCGAGCGGAGACGTCAGTGCCACAAATTCAAGCACGGCAGGCGAGGTTAAAATAAACGCCGTTTGGAAAAACACCGCGCCGCTCGGCGGCGAGGTTGCCGCCATAACCTTTAAGGTGAACGACGGAGCGACCGGCAAAACCGACTTCCCGATAAATGTCGATTTCTCAACCGATGCCAATAATCAGCACATTGATTTGTCGGCCGTAAGTGCTTCCGTTGACTTATCCGAAGCAGCTTTGATGCCGGCGGCAACCGATGGAACCGTCTCATCGGAGGGCAAAACGGTAAAGGCCGGAAAAATTCCTAAGACCTCGGGAAAGTATGCTGCGATAGGTTCGGCGGCTGCCGTTTTGTGCGTTGCCGCGGCGGCTGTTGCGATTACGGTAAAACGCAAAAGAAAATAAAAAAACAATGCTGAAGGCGGAGCTGTAACAATGTGCTTACAGCTCCTTTTTTATGCGATTTGATATGTGTCCGAAAACACACTTAAAATTCCGCTTTTCGTTGACATAATGCACTGTGTAATATATAATATCTAATGTATGTTTAATAAGTTGCCCGTTTAGCGTTTTTTATATTCGGGTACGTAATTTTTAAGGAGGAAACTCTAATGGTAAAAGCAATTGTCGGCGCCAACTGGGGCGACGAGGGCAAAGGTAAAATTACGGATATGTTTGCGAGTGAAGCAGACATAGTTGTTCGTTTTCAGGGCGGTGCAAATGCAGGGCACACCATTATAAACGAACACGGCAGATTTGCATTGCATCTTATGCCCAGCGGTGTTTGCTACGACAATGTTACCTGTGTCATCGGAAACGGCGTCGCTCTTGATATAAACAAGTTCTGCTCGGAACTTGAGGACGTGAAAAAGGCAGGTGTAAATCCGAAGCTTCTCGTGTCAGACCGTGCTCAGATACTTATGCCGTATCATATTCTTCTCGATACCTATGAAGAGGAGAGACTCGGCAAAAACGCGTTCGGCTCCACAAAGAGCGGTATCGCTCCGTTCTTCAGCGACAAGTACGCAAAAATAGGCATCCAGTGCAACGAGCTGTTTGACGACGAAGTGTTAAAGGCAAAGCTTCACAACATAGTGACTCTTAAAAATCTCATTCTTGAGCACGTTTATCATAAACCGCTGCTTGACGAGGACGAGCTTTACAACACCTGTATGGAATACAAGAAAAAGATAGCTCCGTACATCTGCGATACGCACGCATTTATACGCGACGCCTTAAAGCAGGGCAAAAACATCCTCCTCGAGGGTCAGCTCGGCACGCTTAAGGATCCCGATTTCGGTATATATCCTATGGTTACGTCGTCCTCGACTTTGGCAGGCTACGGTTCTGTCGGCGCGGGAATTCCCCCGTATCTCATAAGTGAGGTTGTAGCCGTAACAAAGGCATATTCTTCAGCGGTAGGTGCAGGTGAATTTGTTTCGGAGATTCTTGATGAGGACGAGGCACAGGCTCTCAGAATTCACGGCGGCGATAAAGGCGAATTCGGTGCTACCACCGGCAGACCGAGAAGAGTCGGTTGGTTTGATTGCGTTGCGACACGTTACGGCGTTGAGTGCCAGGGCGCCACAAAGATTGCCATGACCGCTCTTGACTGTCTTTCGTATCTTGACGAAATCAAGGTTTGCACAGCTTATAAAATAGGTGATGACATCACAAAGGATTTCCCGAACACCTCGCTTCTTAAAAAGGCAAAGCCGGTATTTACCACATTAAAGGGTTGGCATTGCAATATAAAGGGCATTCGCAATTTCTCGGAGCTTCCGCGTGAGGCACAGGAATATGTCGAATTCATTGAAAAGGAACTCGGCCACAAGATAAATATGGTATCTAACGGACCTGAGAGGGAAGCTATAATTTACAGATAATTAAGAGGATATTTATGGAGAAAATACTTGTACTCGATTTCGGCGGTCAGTATAATCAGCTGATTGCGCGGCGTGTACGCGACAACAATGTCTATGCGGAAATACTGCCGTATACCGCACCGCTCAGCGAAATCAAAGAGGGCAATTACAAAGGTATTATTTTTACCGGCGGACCTAACTCCGTGTTTGATATGAGTTCGCCGCACTACACAAAAGAGATTTTGGAGCTCGGAATACCCGTACTCGGCATATGCTACGGCTGTCAGCTTATTTCGTGGATGGTCGGCGGAAATGTAGAGACCGCGGAACAGTCCGAATACGGCAAAATCGACCTTACGGTTACAAAAAAACAGTCTGAAATTTTTGCCGACGTCGATGAAACGAGCGTAGTTTGGATGAGCCATACGGACAGAGTTAAAGTGATGCCGTCAGGTTTTGAAATAACCGCAAAAACGGAAGCCTGCCCGATAGCAGCTTATGAAAACGAAGAAAAGAAAATATACGGCGTGCAGTTTCACCCCGAGGTAACTCACACGCAGTTCGGATTTAAAATTCTTCACAATTTTCTGTATAATGTTTGCGGCTGTCACGGCGATTGGAAGATGGACAGTTTTATTGACGATACCGTAAAGAGCCTTCGCGAAAAAATCGGAGACAAAAAGGTTATTCTCGGCCTTTCGGGCGGTGTCGATTCCTCGGTCGCGGCGGGACTTCTCTCTCGCGCCGTCGGCAAACAGCTCACCTGTGTTTTTGTTGACCAGGGACTTATGCGTAAGAACGAGGGCGATTTCGTCGAAAAGACATTCACTTCGCTGTTCGATATGAATTTCGTGCGCGTAAACTGTCAGGACCATTTTATAAATGCTCTTAAAGGAGTATCCGACCCGGAGCAGAAGAGAAAAATCATAGGCACGGAATTTTACAAGGTGTTCTGGGATGAGATAAGAAAACAGGCCGAGAAGGGCTTTTTTGCACAGGGCACCATATACCCCGACTGCATAGAGTCCGGCAAGGGCGATGCCGATAAAATCAAGACGCATCACAATAAGGTCAAAATGCCCGACGACGTTGAATTCATCGACGTTATTGAGCCTCTTTCAAGCCTGTTTAAGGATGAGGTCAGAGCTGTAGGCGAAAAGCTCGGAATTCCGCACGAGCTTGTCTGGCGTCAGCCGTTCCCGGGACCCGGTCTCGGTGTCAGAATTATCGGCGAGATAACAAAGGAAAAGATTGAAGTTCTCCAAAATGCCGATTGGGTGCTACGCGATGAAATGGCGAAGAACGGTTATGAAAAAAACCTCGCACAGTTCTTCTGTGTGCTTCCGGGAGTCAATACGGTAGGCGTTATGGGCGATCACCGCACATACGATAACCTTGTGGCAATCCGCGCAGTAACAACCGATGACTTTATGACAGCCGATTGGGCGAAGATACCGTACGATATTCTCGCCAAGGTTTCAAATCGTATCACAAACGAGGTAAAACACGTAAACCGCGTAGTTTACGATATAACCTCCAAACCCCCCGGCACCGTCGAGTGGGAATGAGCGTCAAAACGGCGCAAACCCGCATGAATACAGGGTTTTTGACCTGTCACTTTGCCTTGTGATACTGGTTTGATACTATTCGTTTCAACCCGGTCACACAAGAGAATGATTGCAAAGGGCAAGCAAACCGCCCTGCTGAACGACAAATTCAGCAGGGCGGTTTTGCTTGCCCTATTTTTCTTTTCTCCAAGGAACATAATTGTCAAACCGTTTGCTGTCATCACAAGTAAGCGGCCAGTTGATTTTCCATTCAAAGTATTCTTCCCTGGTAATCTCCCCGGCGTGTAGCTCCTGCTGGCGCAAAAGCCATTCCCTCATAAACTCGTCCACAAGGCCATAGTTGAAGTAGATACCCACGGGAGGTTGAGCGGGCCAGTCGTCCGTGTCGTTGTATCGGACGGCGGTATCATCGGAGGCCCCTATCTTGCCGGGATTGCGGACAAGCTGAAACAGACGGATGGAGCCGGGGCTGTCCTCGTCCAGCCAGAAGAACGTCCGCATGAAGTCCTCGGCACAGCCAGGTTGAACCGTATAGAAGTTCTGGCGGTCTACCCGCAGGGCCTGGGCAATCTTGTCCAGCAGCTCCCTCTTGGGCACACGGTAATTCGTTTCGTACTGGGCAATACGGTTATCCGCTCCCTTTTCCTCAAAGCCGATAGCCAGCCCCAATTCCTTTTGCGTCATACCCCGAAATGTGCGGATTTTCTTGATTTTTTCTCCTACTGTCATATGTTCCACCGCCTTTGAAAATAGTATAGCGCAAATAAGCGAAATATGCAAGAAGAAAATTAACAAAATTGCGAAATAAACTCTTGACATTAACAACCATGCGAATGTATAATAAGGATGTCGGCATTAACAATTTTGCGAACCAACAATAAGGAGGTGTTGTATTTGAGCAAAGAGCTGTTTGTACGGGCCGAGGAAGTAGCCGGGGCGCTGGGTATCTCCAAGCCCTACGCCTACAAGCTGGTGCGGGAGATGAACGAGGAGCTGAAGCAGAAAGGTTTCCTTACCATCCCCGGACGGGTGAGCAGGCGCTACTTCGAGGAAAAGTTCTATGGACTGCGGGAAAATCAGTAAGGAGGGAAGAAAATGCCAGCGTACAAAGACAAGGCCAAGGGAACATGGTATGCGTCCTTTTACTTTGAGAACTGGACGGGCAAAAAGGAAAAGAAGATGAAGCGGGGCTTCAAGACCAAGCGGGAGGCGCTGGAGTGGGAACGGACGTTCCTGCAACAACAGACCGCCGACCTGGATATGACCTTTGAGAGCTTCGTGGCGCTCTACGCCGCAGACATGAAAGGCCGTATCAAGGCGAACACCTGGGGAACGAAAGAGCATATCCTCTACAAGAAGCTGGTGCCCTACTTTGGAAAGCGGAAAATGAGCGAAATCCACTCCAAAGAGGTCATGGCGTGGCAGAGTGAAATGCTGAACTACCGGGACAAGAACGGCAAGCCCTACTCCCCCGTGTATCTGAAAACGCTTCACAATCAGTTGAGCGCCGTTTTCAATCATGCGGTGAAGCACTACAATCTGAAAGTCAACCCCGCCGCCCAGGTGGGCAACATGGGCAAGGCCAAGGGCCGGGAAATGCTGTTCTGGACAAAAGCGGAGTATCTGAAATTCGCTGACGCTATGATGGACAAGCCCCTCTCCTACTATGCCTTTGAAATGCTCTACTGGTGCGGTATTCGGGAGGGGGAGCTGCTGGCCCTCACCCCTGGGGACTTCGACTTTGAGAAGCAGACGGTTTCTATCTCGAAATCCTACCAGCGTATCAAGGGCCAGGACGTTATCACCGACCCCAAGACGGCCAAGAGCAACCGGGTCATTCAAATGCCCGCTTTCCTCTGTGAAGAAATGGAGGACTACATCAAGAGCCTATACGCCGTGGAGCCGACAGACCGCATTTTTGCGGTAACGAAATCCTATCTTCACCGGGAGATGGACAGGGGGGCGAAAGAGGCAGGGGTCAAGCGGATCAGGATTCACGATTTGAGACACAGCCACATTTCCCTGCTGATTGACATGGGCTTCACGGCCCTGGCAATCGCTGACCGGGTGGGGCATGAGAGCATCGACATCACTTACCGCTACGCTCACCTGTTCCCCACCCGGCAGGCGGAGATGGCGGACAAGCTGAACATGGAGCGAAAGGGGGCTTAAATCATGTCTGCGAAAAATCTCGACAACCACAACCGATGGAGAAGCAAGACCATAGCGTTCCGGGTGTCTCCGGAGGAAAACGAACAGATTGAGATTGCCGTCCGCCTGTCCGGGCTGACCAAACAGGACTACATCACCCGGCGACTTTTGAACCGGGACATTGTGGTGCAGGGCAATCCCAGGGTTTACAAGGCCCTGCGTGACCAGCTCGCCGCCGTCCTGGGGGAGCTGCGGCGCATGGAGGCCGGGGGCGGGGTGGATGATGAACTGCTCGCCACCATCCGCCTTATCACCGTGACGCTGGGCGGCATGAAGGAGGATTGATAGATTGATGGATTCCAGAGAAACGAAAAGGACTGTCCCATATCCGTCTGTTGGCGCAGGCGGGGAACAGCCCAATTCACAAATATGTACCACGGACAGTATATCAGAAGCGGCTACCGAAAACAACCCCCAGGATGAAAGTATGGAGGATATTCTTCGGGAGCTTCAACGGACAAGCGACCCGGCCTACCTCCACACCGTTTCCATGAATGAGCTTTACCGGAATGTCTACCAGAGCAGACCGCCAATCATTGACGGTCTGCTCTACCCTGGGACGTACCTCTTTGCGGGAGCGCCCAAGGTGGGCAAGTCGTTCCTGATGGCCCAGCTTGCCTACCATGTCAGCATGGGCCTCCCCCTGTGGGGCTACCCCGTCCACAAGGGCACCGTCCTCTATCTGGCGTTGGAGGACGACCACCGCCGCTTGCAGGGGCGGCTGTATCGGATGTTCGGCATGGACGGCACTAACGACCTGCTCTTTGCGATCTACGCCAAACAGCTCGGCCTGGGCCTGGAGGAACAGCTAAAGAAGTTTGTCCGCCAACACCCCGACACCAAGCTGATTATCATTGACACCCTCCAGAAAGTCCGGGAGGTCGGCGGGGACAAGTACAGCTATGCCAACGATTACGAGGTGGTGGGCAAGCTGAAACGCCTTGCCGATGATTGCGGTATCTGTCTCCTGCTGGTACACCACACCCGAAAGCAACAGGCCGATGATAAGTTTGATATGATTTCCGGCACCAACGGCCTGTTAGGAGCGGCGGACGGGGCCTTTCTTCTTCAAAAGGAAAAGCGGACGGACGGCAGCGCCATTCTGGATGTGGCCGGACGTGACCAGCAAGACCAGCGGATGTATCTCACCAAGGACAAGGAGCGCCTTGTGTGGGAGCTGGAGCGGTTGGAAACGGAGCCGTGGGTGGAACCGCCCGACCCGGTATTGGAGGCCGTTGCCGCCCTTGTGACGGTAGACAGGCCCGCCTGGGGCGGTACAGCCACGGAGCTGGCGGCGGCTCTCCAAACCGACATGAAGCCCAACGCCCTGGCTATGCGGCTGAACGTCCGGGCCGGGAGATTGGCGGCAGAGTACCATATCCGCTATGAGAACAGCAGGAGCCACGCCGGGAGAAGTATCACCCTCACCCTGGAACCACCCCAGGCGTGACGACCGTGACGGCTGTGACGGCTTTTTTGAGAGCGGGGGCGGTGTGTAAAACATCGTCACGGTCGTCACGGCCGTCACGGGGAGCGGGGCCAAAAGTCAAGGGGGCATACCTGGGGGTGGAGATTGCCGCAAGGCAATACAACCCGAACCCCTTGACTTTTGGCCCACGGAGGACACTGGCCGGGTGGGGGGAAAGGCTGTGCCTTTCCCCCCTGCCCAACGGCGAGTGTCAAAGTTTAGGCGGGGTGCAGGGTGCCCTTTTCAAAGGGCAGCCCTGCTGGGGGAGCCGTCCGCAGACGGCGGGGGCAACGCCCCCACTCCACCCCGTAGGGCGCAAATGCGCTTTTGATGGCCGCAAGGCTGTCAAAAGTGCTTTTGCGTTACTTTCGCAGAAAGTAACAAAGGCCGCCGCTGGCGCGGCGAAAGGAGTGTTGATTTGAAAAGGACGATTAGCGCAATGGTGGGGCAGGGTTCGGTGAACCACAACAGCAGGGCGTTCAACGCCAAGAACACCGACCGGTCACGCTCCCACTTGAATATAACCTACTGCCACGAAAATATCAAGACGGTTTTCCATGAGCTTTTTGACGAGGCCCTCAAGCGGTACAATGACAAGCAGACCAGGGCAGACCGCAAAATCGAGGACTACTATGAAAAGATACGTTCCAGCAAGCAGGAAAAGCCGTTCCATGAAATCATCCTGCAAGTGGGCAATAAGGACGACATGAGCGCCGAGGGCGAGGACGGCCAGCTTGCGGCGGCGGTGCTGGACGAGTACATGAGAGGTTTCCAGGAGCGCAACCCCCAGCTCCGGGTGTTCTCCGCCCACCTCCACATGGACGAGGCCACACCCCATCTGCACATCGACTTCGTACCGTTCACCACCGGGAGCAAGCGAGGCCTGGACACAAGGGTATCGCTGAAACAGGCGTTAGCGGCCCAGGGATTCAAGGGCGGCACCAGGGGCGACACGGAGTGGAGCCAGTGGGTACGCTCTGAAAAGGAACAGCTTGCCGCCGTGATGGAGCGCCACGGGATAGAGTGGGAGGACAAGGGCACCCACGACAAGCACCTGTCTGTGATGGACTACAAGAAAGAACAGCGGGCCAAGGAGATTGCCGAGCTGGAGGCGGTCAAGGCCAAGAAACAGGGCCAGGTGGAGCGGCAGGAACAGCGCCTAAAGGAGCTGGCCCCGGCTGTGAGGAACATGGAGCAGTTGGCGGCGCAGTTCTCCGATGACCCGGAGCGGATATTACCGGAGCCGGGGCCGCTGGAAAGCGCCAAGTCCTACCGGGAGAAGAAAGCCAAGCCCCTGTTGGCGCAGATCGTCAAGGTGCTGCGTTCCCTGTACCGGGCCTATGTCGAGTTGAAGATGAAGTATGAGCGGTTGCAGGGGGACTATGGACGGGCCAGGGAAGGAAACGAGCGGTTGTCCGACCGCTTGCAGGAAACGAAGTTGGAGAACAAGGCCCTGCGGGGTGCTGTTGCCGACTTTGAGCGGGTCAAGCGGGCTTTCGGCCCGGAGGAAGTAGAGCGAGCCGTGGAGGACGCAAAGCGCCGGGAGGCGCAAGAACGGGAGCAGAAGAAAGCAAAGCGGAGGTTTAGACGGGGGGCGAGGTAACGGACAGCAGGAGGGCACTCTATGGGGTGCCCTCCCGTTTTGTACTTGTCAGCAGGGAATTTTACTGTTATAATGTAAACGATAAATTCCCATTGGAGGCCGCACATGAAAAACAGAAAACTAATTTTTATTGGACTATTTATCTTTTTAAGTGTGGTAATTGGTTCTTTTATATACTTTCCTAAAAGTATTGATACTGCACTTAACAGAATAAAATATCCGTTTGAAGTAGGCGAAATCTTAACCTCCCAACAAATTGATGAAAATCTTATTGTAGTAATATATACTAACAAAAATAATAATAATGAACTCCAGAACGCTATCATACAAAAAAACAGTATTTTTTATAGCGTTGTTGAAATGAATGGCTCTCTAAATATTGAAATACCTCAAAAGCTCGACAGTGGTGACCTTAGAACGCAAGTATTGGTTTCTTGGTATGATAAAAGTGATAAATATGTTGTGATGGCTGTCGCTTATGACGAAGATGTAGCCGCTATTACCTATCAAAATCAAGAGTTGACACCTTTAGATATAAACGGTTATCACTTGTTTTATGGGACTGGAACTGGCAAGTATGAAGTATATGAATTGTTTGACCAAGAGGGGAATCGCTTAGAACATATCAAAGAATAGTATTAAAGAAAAATGAGAAGTGATTTGGAAAAGGCGGGGAATGTGGTTGCATTTCTCCGCCTTTTGTGATACTATTTTGATACTAAGAAATTGAGCGGCCAAAAATAACAGGTGAAACATTAACAAATTTGCGAATAATTTATCCGTGAAAACATAGAAAATACAGTCCCATATAATAGGATTTGTCGAGTGGGAATAAATCGAAAAAGTCTGAAACCCTAGTAATATCAAGGGTTTTCGCTCAAAGGGACAAAAATTGACCAATGGGTGAAAGCCGGTACGGGGTAAGCAAAAATCCGATCATCGAATGAGATGGTCGGATTTTTGTTGTCTGAAATGGAATTCCTATTATCTCGTGGTTATGTTTTAGAAAAGTATAGAAAAAGTCATAATTGCATTCTATAATTAAAAGAAAGTCGGAATTTAACGGAGGGAAATAATATGAGCCAAGCGTATGAGTTTTTGAAAGAGTGTGGCTCTTTCTTTGTTCTTACTATCAATGGTGACTATCCCGCAGGTAGGCCGTTTGGTGCTGTAATGAAAATTGGCGAGGATCTGTATCTATCTACCAACGATATGAATCAGGCGCATAAACAAATGCGGGAGCACCTATTACAAAAACAAGGACTCCGATCCACATAATGAAACCGCTTCTTTCGAGCAGGCTCAGATATAGTTACGCTTTTAGGAGTAATAAGTATTAGCATAGCAAAAAAACATCCACCAGCCTAAACTGGTAGATGTTTAACAATTACTTGGCTATTGTGCGGTATGTTTATCTTGCCTTAATTTTCAGATTCACGCCAACAATAATAATTATAATCATGATAAAATATGCACCCAGAAAGATTAAACTGCCAATAAGATGCCCTTCCTTCGGCCCGGTATACATTGCAAAAAACAATACATTAATAAAAAGCACAACGGCAAGATTGAGCAAAGCGATTGTAGCAAGTTGTTTTTTTACAATCTCTATGTTGTCCTTCTTCTTGTCAAATCCAGCAATGATGGAAAAATCATTCTGTGCAGTTACATGACGGAAAATAAAGTGGATTAACACTGACAGCACAACAAGGACTCCCGGAACTAATACCACTTGTATCATTTCAATCTTGTTAAGAAAGGCGAGGAGGAAATGCACGATCATCAGCACGATTATTGCTATCAAAAGTGTTGTTCGATGTGAGATTGTATCCTTCGCTTTCTCCTGTTCGTTGCTTTCTCCATTTATTATCGCTAATAAATCCGTATCAAGCAGTTTGGCGATTAAATTTAAGGTCTCTACATCTGGAGTCGCCGTTCCACGTTCCCAGTTTGAGATTGCCTGTCTGGTAACACCTATCTTTTCAGCAAGTTGTTCTTGTGAAAATCCATGCTTTCTTCGTAGAGAAATAATGCTATCTGCAAGTTTTTTGCTCATGTGAAGCACCTCCTTTTCTTGCAGCTATATTTTACTTGATTTTATATTTGCAGTCTATCAACAGTGCTTGTCAATCTCGCAAAACATCTTTGCATAACATTGCAACCCCGCAAATTATCTTTGCACAGCATTGCAAGCCAACCCGATTGCACTCTTAATATGAAGATTATCCGTTCCGCTAAAACTTCAGGCAAAAGGATTGATAGCAACCATTGTTGTCAGCTTTTTTATTATAGCATGCTTCCACACGAAAAGCAATCTTGAAACATTTGTCCACTTCATCAAACTTGACCATGAACATTTTATCCTTAATTCAAAAGAGTTAATGCGTTACTACACAAGCGGTACCGCCAGGGTTATTTATGCAGTCAGCATCGGTGTATCCACTGTTGATAGACCATAATACAAGGCACCGTTTCGGCGGTGCCTTGTTCATTAAGGGTAGAAAATTTCATATTTATATGCTATAATATCAATGTTAAACATTCCCGGTGCGGTTATAGGAGCATCAGCCCACCCGAGAACTGAACACGGACGATGATGAAAGCCTGTAACTTGCAAAAAGTTATGGGCTTTTGCGCTTTGTAATAAGGAACTGGGCACCGCTCAGTCGTATAATAAGTGAAGGGGTCAGACGTGATCCCGGAATCAGGAGGAACTTACATGGATAACGGCGCAAGTAGCTACCGCCGTTTCCTCGATGGTGATGAAAGTGCCTTTAACGAAATAATGGAGGAGCTGTTCCGTAGTCTTGTTTTCTTCATTAACGGTTATGTGCATGACATCCACGCAGCCGAAGATATTGCTATCGACGCCTTTTCGGATCTGGTAGTACATCGTCATCGGTACAACTTCAAAGTCACACTCAAAACCTATGTCTTTATGCTCGGTCGGAGCCGTGCTCTCGATTACATAAAGCACCGCAAGGTATTGAGTTTTGTCGAACTGTCCGAAGCAGAAGGTGTTGAGGATGAAAAGACTTTGGAGGAGATTGTCCTGGCAGACGAGCGAAAGCGAACAGTACATAGTGCGATTGCGAAACTGTCGGAGGATATGCGCGTAGTCATACATCTGATCTATTTTGAGGAAATGACCTACGATGAAGCAGCCAAGGTTATGAAGAAAAACCGAAAGCAAGTGGATAATCTGTTATATCGTGCAAAGAAGGAACTTCGCATCATTCTTGGAGAGGATGGTGAGCTGTTATTATGAGAGAAATAAATGAATGTACGGCGGAAGTGTTCCGTCGAAGCGAAAAGCGCATCAAAGAGCGCAAGCGTAACCGTAACAGAATACTAATGTGCTGCATCCCACTATTGATTTGCATTACGGTGTTCTCCACGGCAATCCTGCCGGCTATGATGCCTGCAAAGAAAGGTGAAAATTTAAGCGATAATTGTTCAGATATGGCGGGCAATGCTGATGGTACTAATGTTGCCTATGTTAGCGTGGAGGTTATAAACGTCGGTACAGCCACACAGTCTACCATACTGAAGGATGATGCTGATGAGGTAGCACAAATCTGCTATACCCTGCAATCGTCCTTTGTGAACTCCGGCGGAGACAATAAAGAATCGGTCAATGACATGGAAGATGATGGGTTAGTGGAAGACAACAAGGACTTTTCTCAAAGTGGAACAACAAATCTATCTTCCGAATTTAGAATAATCTTTACCACCGAGAATGGCTCACAAACCATCTATTCTCTTTCTGGGTACAAATTGATCAACAAAACAACGAAACAAGAAACATTATTGACTGCAGACCAGCGTTCAAATATTTTGGATACGCTTGGATTAACAATCACGTGGGAGGAGGAACCCAAATGAAAAGAATAAATGCCATATTACTGACCGTTCTGCTTTTGGGTATGCTCACTGCCTGCGATCAAAACGTTGGTCGGCATGCAGATGGCATAATAAAAGCCGATAAAGCAACCTTTGAAATCGGCAAGACACATAGCTCTTTTGAAGGTATGAACATTCAGATTGCAAATGCAATTTGGGATGATGAAGAAATCAAACTCGACGTCAACTGGATTAACAAAACAGGATATGACGTCGTGTACGGCTCATCATACGATATAGAGCGTGAAAACAATGGTGAATGGTCCAGTTGTGTTACTCTTGAAGACCTCGCTTTTACTTCAATTGGATATGAGCTTAAAGCCGGTGCAACTCAAAAGAAAACATATAACCTAACAGATGTTTTTGATATTTCCCAAGATGGCAAATACCGCCTTACTACAGATTGCTTTATCTATGATAAGGGGCGCGGTGGCAAAAGCACAGAGTGCGAGTTATGGGTAGAGTTCACCGTTACTCGTATTGGTGATACAAGCGGAGATGTGAAGAAAACCTTTGTTGATTTTGTCCCTCAATACATCCGCACAAACGGATATTACGAAGATGTTGAGTATCCGGTAGTGAAAATCATTCGCTCGGTTGACGAATTGAATTCTTATTATAACGAGAACAAGGAAAAATATAGCCTTGAACGCAGAGAAGATCCTGCTTCGGACAGCACAATTGGCTTCCTTGATGCCTGTGACAAGTACAACGCTGAATACTTTGAGAAACAAATTCTCGTAATGGTACTGCTTGAAGAAGGCAGTGGTTCTGTCCGTCATAATGTAGATAATGTAAAATATGGTTCGGACGGAAAACTCTATGTTAGCATACGAAGAGATGTACCTGAAGTTGGTACAGCTGACATGGCTGAATGGCATATTCTAATTGAGATGAAGAAAGATGTCATCGTTGCAAGTGAGTCGGATGTTATTGTTTATCTGGATGGAGTAAATCCTAAGACTCAGCCTGCAACAGTGTGAGAGAACGGAAACTATTCAAACATTACGCTTACTATTCCTCACGATTGGGAATATGAGACGGAACGTAAGAACGATTCCACCGAGTATTGTATTGCCATTTGGCCGGAAGGACAGACAGCGGGAAAGATCAAGGTATGGTACTATAACGCTTTTGGTGTTTGCGGAACCGGTCTTGAGCAGGAAGAAATCACCGTTGGCGGTTATAGCGCATGGAAAGGAACCTATGATAACAAGAAGCATTGGGATTATATAAGTTTGAGAAATACTCCCGGTTCTTACGTTATTATGAATGAAGGTGCAGATAAATGGCTCGGAGAGTATGAAACTGAACTGATGCAGATCCTCGATACGATAAATGTTGCTGAGGGGTATATCAGCGAAGGCGAAGCCATTGAGATCGCTAAGAAAGCAATAGATGTGAAATACGATGAAATCCGCGCAAGGTTTGATTCCACAAACGGATTTTGGCGAATTAGTTTCCATGAGAAAAACTCTTCTGCAAGCGTTAAGGATATCATTATGACGCTTGAAGGAAAAATCCTTGATGATGAAGATTTGAAGCTGAAGGAGGTGCCTTGATGAAAAAGAAGATATGGATACCGATTTTGATAGTTGCAGTTATCGCTATCCTTGTTATTCCGATTCCAACCGGAACCTATAATGATGGTGGAACACGGGAATATACATCGCTGACCTATAAGATCGTGGATTGGAACCGACTAACCGATGACGGCTCCACCTACAGCGCCACTAAGGTGTATTTCTTCCCGAATAACTTCCGTTCCATTGACAACCTATGGTATAAAGAAGAACCGAAGGTCGAACACACCTTTATTGCAACTATACTTGAAATCAATGGAACTTCTGTTACAGTGCAGCCGGTTGAGAACAGTGCTATCTTAATGAGTTCTGATAAGGTGTCCTTTGGAACTGCGAACCTTGAAAAGATAGATGTCGAGGTTGGTAGTGTTGTAAAAGTCATCTATACAGGCGGCGTGATGGAATCTTATCCGGCAAAGGTTAATGCGAAGAGCTGGTCATTGTCAGATGATTTACGCCACATGGAATATACCGAGCAATGGTTGGATAAAGAAACAGCCGAAAAATGCGATAACAACATCTTTGACCATATTACGATCACCAAGATATACTCTAACTGTTTCTTTGCAAGAACGGTCATTCCAATGCCTTATGAGATTAAGCTAAATGGCACTTTGTCGGATGAATGGTGCGTAGGCGACCAGATTACCGCAACCTATACTAATGTCTATTATGATGATGAAAACAAGCGTGTAGAAGTCGATTTTACCTCAGTCGAAGCAAGTGATTGGCAGCCGGATCCCGGTGTTGATTATAAACCGGTTATCTATCTTTATCCCGAAGTTGAAACAGAGGTATCAGTTAAACTCGACTATAATGGAAACCTGGTTTGCACCTATCCTGCCTATAAAGACGGCTGGACTGTAACAGCAGCTCCGGACGGAACACTCACCGATGCAAACGGTCAGACCTATAATTATCTCTATTGGGAGGGCGAGTCCTATGCACAGTATGACCTGTCTAAAGGCTTCTGTGTTAAGGGCGAAGATACTGCAGCATTCCTTGAGGGTGCGCTTGAACAGCTCGGCCTTACCCGACGTGAAGCCAATGAGTTTATCGTATATTGGCTGCCGCTGATGGAACAGAATCTGTACAACATCATCTCATTCCAGACTGACATCTACACCGACAATGCGAAGCTCATGGCGGATCCAGCCCCTGACACTTTGATTCGCGTGTTTATGGCTTGGCAGACTGCAGATGAATATGTAGAACTGGAAAAGCAAGATCTGACCGCACCCGAACGCACCGGATTTACGGTCGTAGAATGGGGCGGCACCGAGATAAAGTAAGGCGGTGGTTGTATGAAGATGAAGAAGCTACTTCTCGTATCCTTTCCGATTATAGCATTCGTATTAGAACTACTTCCTTACGGCGTTGTACTGAACTTTGCGAACCCTGAAGGCGAGCCTTGGCGTAGGACGTATTCCTATTTCAGTCTGACACCATTTGGATATGCAAACTTTGGTCCTTTCATTACTGCCATACTGACCTGCGCCCTGCTTGCATTGGCAGTCATCTATCTGTTCAAACCACGCAAGGGACTGAAAACGGCTATCCTGAATGTATCCGGCTTTGCAACCGTAGCATCCCTTATGCCGTTGATGTTCGGTTTTGATTACATCACGGTGATTGGCGTGATCATTACTTTGCTTCTGGCAGGAACATTTGGAACCTGCTTTATCAAGGAAAAATAGTTGCGTATATTTGCTAAAGGCGTCGCATCGGCGGCGCCTTTTACTTTTCTGTGAACTTATGCAGTAACTATTGACAAACAGATCCTATTATAAATGCGAGCCATTTAGCTCCGTAGGTATCAATTGCGAATCCGTAGTATAAAGATGAGGCAGAAAGGATGGTGAACAGTTTGGACGATAGTAAAATAATTGAGTTGTTCTATGAGCACTCGGAGCAGGCAATCATTGAACTATCGAATAAGTACGGCACTGTATGCACAAGAGTAACGAAAGGTGTCGCTTCGGCGGCACCTTTCAAATACGGGTAGAAAAAGTCACAAATAAATGATATAATAAAGAAAAACTTCGAAAGGAACGCCTATGGGAAAGCAGCACAACAGAAGAATATTCGCAGGGTTCTACAAGCGGTATGACGGCAAATTCATCTACGTTGTCGCTGTCGTCCCTGATGTAGACACCGGAGAACAAGTGGTCATCTTTCACGAAGGGATCGACGCCTGTGAGTGCAAATACTACTCCATGACCAAGCAGTCATTCTGCGAGATGGTGGAGGTGGACGGCGAATGGGTAGATAAGTTCATCCGTCAACCGCAGGTCAGAATCACGGATACGCACATTCAGAATCTCATCGACGGCGGCTTTAACGGCCCCGTCCGAAAGAAACAACCGGTGGACGAGGAATTGCTCGCATACGAGTCGCGCTCCTATCGCCGCGCGGAAACCTATACCGACTATGCAAAAGATCTCTGCACAAATTACAAAATCGATCTGCGAAGATACAATTTGTGCGTGACACAAAAGCGGTATATCGGCGTAGACGGTAAATCCGATTTCGATATACTGAAAGAGGATCTGAAATTCCTAAATGACTGTCTCAAAACCGTTCTCAAAAGCTACGGTACATATTTCAAAGAACGGTACGTTGACGGACTATCTGTCCGCAAGTATGCCGAGGCACACAATATGAACCGTGGCAGCGTGGATCACCTCAACCGGAAATTTATTACGGAGCTTGCCGCTGCTCTCAAAGCGCGGGACGAAGCGGACGGCGTGTGCCGACTGCATAAAAGAAAATAAGTTAATATCTCATACAGACACTTGCTTATCCAAAGCAGGTGTCTTTTTTATGCCCAAATGCCTATGACAGAATTATGTCAAAACCAATTGAATTCCCAAATACGGGATGAGAGGATAAATTTTGCCGACATCTAATATTTTCGCACTTCCCAACGGCTATATGGTGAGAGAAATATATTTTCTTTTTCCGCCGTTATGACGGAACTGTGTCAGTCGGGAGTTGGATCGGCTTGAAAAGTGAAGGGATGAATTTTCTTCTCCCTCCGCCCTTGTGACACGTTTATGTCAGTTGGGAGTTGAATTCCCATGGAAAAGTGAAAGGTACTTTTTCTCTCCTCTGCCGTTACTATGACAATTTTATTTCACACGGATAATCGTTTCCTTTGGACGAGTGAGAGGATGTCTTCTTAAACACAACTGAATAACCTGCCGACAGGATATGCGGCGGTGGACTTTGCGATGACAGCGATCCGAAGGATCGTGCCGTAGGAGAAAGGCGCAGACGATGCGCCCTCAAAAGAGGACACGGCGAGCAAGGCACAAACACCGATGCGAAACACGGTCAGAGTGAGCGTAGGAACGATGTCGGGTGTACAGGTAAAAACTGCGGAGAGCGAGGAAGGACTATGAACTTTCTCTCGTAGGACAAAAGCCGTGATCTGCAAAACTAAAAACGAATTTTTATGAAAGGTGGGATGGCTATGATTGTGCCAAACGAAACAGACCAACACAACACAGAAAGGAAAAAAATAATGAAAAAAGATGAACTGAAGCTACTCAAAATGTCGGACATCCAAGTGCGGGAAGTGGATTGGCTGTGGTATCCGTATATTCCCTTCGGTAAGCTGACGATCATACACGGCGATCCGGGAGAAGGCAAAACAACCTTCGCGCTCCGCCTTGCCGCCGCCTGCTCCACCGGAACGCCTCTGCCGAATATGGATACCATTGCACCCATAACGGTGATCTATCAATCGGCAGAGGACGGTCTCGACGATACCATCAAGCCTCGTCTCATAGAAGCAGGCGCAGACCAGGAACGCATCATCAATATTTGCGAGGAAGAAAAATCTCTGCATATGTTGGACGAAAGAATTGAAAAAGCCATCGTGCAGTGCGGTGCCAAGATGCTTATCCTCGATCCGATGCAGGGATACCTTGGAGAGCGTGTGGATATGAACCGTGCCAACGAGGTGCGGACGATTATGAAATCCATCGGGCAGGTCGCACAGCGGACAGGCTGTGCCGTTGTCCTTGTAGGACACCTCAACAAAGCCGCCGGTATGAGCAGTGCCTACCGTGGACTCGGATCTATTGACTTCCGCGCCTCTGCAAGAAGCGTTCTCGTGGTGGGCAGACTGCGGAGCAACAAAAATGTCCGTGTCATCGTTCACGACAAATCTTCTCTTGCTCCCGAAGGTAAGTCCCTCGCCTTCAATCTCGGTAACGAAGAAGGCTTTTATTGGCTCGACGGTTATGAAAATATTTCTCCCGAAGAATTGCTGTCCGGCTATGGCAACACGGAAGAAACAAAAACGATGCAGGCAGAGGAACTGATCCGTGCTATGCTGGATGGCGGCGAAGAACTGCCCTGCGGTGAAATCTTTGCGGCGGCAAAGAGAAAGCAGATCTCACAGCGCACCGTCAACGAAGCAAAGAAAAATATCAAGGGCATCATCACCCGAAAGGTAGGCGTAAAGTGGATGTGGTCTATCCCGGGTGAAGATTGCAACATTGCAGAGGTGTCCTATGAAAAGGAATAGAAAACGCAGCTCTGCATGGTTCCCATGGGAGTCCCTTGCATTGTTGCATTGTTCTTTTTGCCAAGACAACGGATGCAAAAGACTGAGCGCGGGAGCGAGAACGAAGGGCGCAGAACACCGGCCTTTGAGCCACACAAACGCCCTGTGTGCCGTTTTTATCGCAGGGACGGGTAAACACCCCACCGAGCAAATATTTCCCTCTTTCTGCCGTTGTTTCGGAAATACGGAGAAGGCGAGGGCTACGCTTTTGTACTCTCTCTTTGGAGAGAGTGCGAGCATCGCATTCGACTGGTCGCGGAACGCCCGCGCCCTGCCTTCTGCTACTCGGCGGGCAGAAGCCCTGCACCCACTTCTTACCTTCTTTGAAAAGAAGGTAAGCCAAGAAACTTTAGAACAGAAAGGAGCATCTATTTTTGAAAAACAAGAAGATGAGTATACGCATCAGCGAGGAAAACCTCGCCGCCATACACCGCAAGGCAGAGCAAGCGGATATGACCTTCACAGACTACGTGACAAAAGCCTGCCTCGGCAAACAGATCGTTGTCATAGACGGTCTTGACGATGTGCTCCGTCAGCAGAAAGCCATCGGGCGCAACCTCAATCAGCTCACGATGCTCTGCAATATGGGGAGAGTGAGTGTGGCAAGCCTTGCGGGAATGAAAGAGCAGTACGCAGAGATCAGCGCGGCTCTGACGGAACTTCTGGAGCGAAAGCGGTGGTCGGATGGCAACGGTTAATATCATGAAAAACAAGCGCACACAGTCAAGAGCAGGGCTTGCATTCATCCTCTCTTACTGTAAGCGCGACAGCAAAACAATACACGAAGGCAAAAAACTTGTGTCGGGTGTCAACTGTGTTCCCGAATCCACTTACCACGAATTCATGAATACGAAAATGCAATACGGAAAGACGGACGGCAGAATGTTCTATCATTTCACGCAATCCTTCCACCCCGATGAGAAGCTGACACCCGAAACTGCTCATGAGATTGCGCTGAAATTTGCACAGCAGATGTTCCCCGGCTTCGAGGTTCTCGTTGCCACCCATACCGATAAGGCACACATTCATTCACACTTTGTTGTCAACAGCGTGAGCTGTGATACCGGATATAAATATCATTCGGACAGCGATAACATCCAACGCCTGCGAGATGCCTCGGACAAGCTGTGTATGGAATACGGCCTGTCGGTGGTCACTCCGAAGGATAAGTCTCAAAAGGTGAAGCAGATGTCCGCAAGGGAATATCACTCTGCCGAGCGCGGTGAAAGCTGGAAGATGCAGCTAATCGTTACGATTGAGGACGCTATGGCAATCGCAAGATCGAGAGAACACTTTATACGCTTAATGGAAGCCGAGGGCTATGAAGTGAAGTGGACTCGTGACAGAAAGAGCATCACCTACACGACACCCGACGGAAAACGGTGCAGGGATAACAAACTGTACGAAGAAAAATTTTTGAAGGAGAATATGGAATATGAGTTCAGAATACGGCGAGAAATCGAGAGAGGATTTGAAGGGTACGGCGAGAGCGCAGATCAAGAAAGCGGAAACCTCCGTCCCCTGTACGGCGATCATGGATGTGAACTGGAAGGCGTTGATCGCGGCGATGAATACGCAGGTAGATATGCTTTCGGAGATACAGGATTCGCTGACCAAGCTGACAACGAAAGGGGAACTCACCTCGTATATGGATCAGCAGATCGGGATACTGACCGAGTACGCCGAGAGCAGTCGGGAGCAGATCGAACAGTTCACGGAGATGATGGAGCAGACGGTGACGGCATATACCGAACGGATGAGTACGGCAGCCGAGAATTTATCCTCACAGGTTGGGAAAACGAGCGAGCAATTCTCACAGAGTCTCTCTTCGGAGCAGGAAACGGTGAGAGCGTTTACGAAGCGGAGTATTTGGATCTCGCTGATTCCGACAGCGGTGCTGATCGCCTGGGAATTGATTCGGCATATCTTTTTGCTGACTTAACGAATATCATCGACGAGGATGCACCCGTGGAGGATTGCACTACAATGCATCAGCCACGCAGACAAAAGAAGAATACCGGCCCCGTGATGGGTGGTATGTAAAACAATAATGCAACAGCCGATAGCGGCGGAAAGGAGTTCAATGAACGAATACAAAGAATATCTTGAAACAGGAATGCTCGGCAGCTACAGACCGGAAAGCGCCATCGTTAAAAAATCCGACAGCGGTGCAGCGTTCGCTGTCTTCCGTGATTCAACCTACACGCTCGATGACGATACCTGCACCCGTGAGCGTGAGATGCTGATCAAGGGAAAACGGTTTATCATTTCCTCTGTCTTTCCCGTGAAGGCGAAAGCAACGGCTACGGACAGAATGCTGGCTCTCATAGACGCAGACCTCCAAAAAGATGCTAAAAGTTTTTGAATTTTTCCGATTCTGAATGGACTTCCGGCAAGGGATACGGTATACTGTGTGGTACCGTATCGGCTTGCCCTGCATAAAAGGAGGATGCAAAATGACAAGCCAAAAATATACAATACTCTACGGTAGATTAAGTCAGGACGACGGCAAGAATGCCGAGTCCAACAGCATAACCAATCAGCGACTCATGCTCGAAAAATATGCCCGTGATAATGGATTCGATAACGTCCTGTTCCTTGCGGACGACGGTTATACGGGAACAAACTTTGATGAGGTAAGATAACGATACCTTTTTGGTAGTCTGTTGTCTTACCTCATTTTTGATTTATATTAAATAGCAAAACTTTTGACGTCTGCTCCTATCTGTCTGAAATAGGAAATACTTTCTGTCGGCTCGTCGCCGCTTTCAACTCTGCCTACAAAGCTATACAGGATTTCGATTTTCCTTGTATTCGTTTCTTTATCCAATTCGTGAATTAAGATACGGTCAATCAATTCGTGTACGTTCTCATAGGTCAGTTCGTTAATTTCCGTGTACTTGCGTACAAGGGCGACAAACCTTTTTACATCTGTGCTGCGCTCGGTGGCGGTGTCAATCACGGTTGACAGTTCCGCTATTTTGTGCGTCAGCATCTTTTTTTCATCATCATAGCCCGAAGTGAGAAAAGCAAACTGTTCATCAGAGAGTTTTCCCAATGCGTTATCCTCATAGAGTTTTCGGAACAAGAGATTTAATTCTCCCATTCGTGCCTGTGCCTTTTCAAGCTCCTTGCGCTGCTGTGTCAATGCCTTTTGGGTTGCCTTTGCGTTATACTCGTTAGCAGTTTCTATAAAATCCTGCTCGTTGTTTCTCACATAAGATAATACCCTTTGCAGGTCGGCAAGGACAAGTTCTTGAAGTACGCTTTTTCGGATATAATGTGTTGTGCAGACTTCGCCTGTTCTGATACGGTTTCTGTATTTTCCGCAAGTATAAGCGTGTTTGCGTTCCAATGTTCCGGCGCCCTGTTGGAGATACATTTTATATCCGCACTCCCCACAAAAGAGAAGTCCCGAAAAAATATCTATGGTTTCAACCTTTGTCGGCCTGTGGCGTGTTGCGATACGCTTTTGTGCAAGGTCAAAGGTTTCTTCATCAATCAGGGCTTCGTGTGTATTTGGGAAAAAGTATTGTTTTTCCTCCGGGTTTTTCTTTGTCTTTTTTGATTTGTAAGATACCTTGTAACTCTTGCCCGTAATGGTATGTCCTAAATACTCTTTGCGTGTGAGAATATCATATAAGGTTTTGTCAGGCCAATTATAAATACAAGTCGGGTGTGGGCGTGGGTGTCGGCAACTGCCGGTACGGCGGTAACGCAGTTCGGAAACGGTCAGTATTTCGTGTTCCCGCAGCCAATTTTGGATTTCACACATACGGTCGCCGCGTACATACATAGCAAATATCTGTTTCACAACATTTGCGGTTTCGGGGTCAGGCAACAGATGATTGCGGTCGTTGGGGTCGGCTATGTAGCCATACGGCACTTCGCCGTTTACTCGCTCGCCTTTCTGTGCCTTTGCCTGTTTTACGGCTCGTATCTTTTTAGAAGTATCACGGGCGTAAAACTCGTTAAACCAATTTCGCAGAGGGGTAAACTCGTTATCCTCTCTTGCAGTATCTACACCGTCGTTAATGGCAATATAGCGTACCTCATATTCGGGAAATACTATCTCTATCAGTTCGCCTGTTTTCAGATAGTTTCTGCCTAAACGGGAGAGGTCTTTTGTAATAACGGTTGCCACCTTTCCGGCTTCCACTTCCCGCAACATAGCTTGAAGTCCCTGACGCTCAAAGCTCACGCCTGAAAAACCGTCGTCAACAAAAAAGCGGGTATTGAAAAAATGGTGTTCATCTGCATATCTCTGTAAAATCAGTTTTTGATTTTGTATGCTTTCGCTTTCGCCTGCCTGCATATCCTCTTGGCTCAATCTGCAATATAAAGCGGTAATCTTGTCTGTCTGTAACATTTGTCCTCCTTTCCGACGACAGACAAGCTGGTATTTATACTACTAATATTATACCGTCTACCGCCGCCAAATTCAACGCCTAAAATGTGAACAACGCCCGATTTACGGGCTTTTTACGGGTTTCTGCTCAATATCCTTGCGGATAAGTTTCTTTATCTTTTTATCTAATGTGTCCGTCGCTCGTTCACTTGCAGACGAACAAACAAGGTAGGTAACTTTTCCTATTTTGTGTTCCGTTTTTGTAACGGGTACTTGATTTTGCGACATTAAAAGTTCCCCCTTTCATTCGCAAATTTATAGTACAGTCTATGAATAGTGGCAAGTCCACTATCACAACATAAATTTCCAAAAAGGGGCTTTAATCAGACGGTTATCAGCATAACCTCACGGGAGTTCCACCCCTCCGGCGGTCTGCCGGAGCCCTACCCATTGCCTGCGACGCTTTTAACGCTCGGACTGTGGCTATAAGGGAGTATCATTATATATCTTGTGTGTTATCGCCCGCAGCTTGCTAAAGCTGCTTTACGGCGTCGGTGTTTATCGCTCGGCTACCCGGTGGAAAATCCCGCCAGATAGCGTCTTGGCGCACCCGCCGCACGGCTCGGCACAAGAGGAAAGTATCTGATTTGCCCTATACTGCGCCGCCGTTATCTTGCGCCGCTTTCTTTGTCAAGGAACGAAAAGAGGTATTTTCAATGTGTGCCTGCGGAAAGGGGAAACGTAGGCACAGGGATTTACTTAAACCTCAAAGTCAAGGACAGCTCGCATAAGTTTTGAACGCAGGCGGTCGCGTATGTCCTCATCTATGCCGTAATATGTATTACCGCGCTCGTCTTTGAGCGTCCTTGTAGAGAGGTAGGAGATATAGCCCTCATAGTGCTGTACCACCATTTTCATAGCTTCCGGGTCGCCTTTGGTTGCGGCAACGATTACCACATAAGGCAATAAACCGCGTTCGCTTTGCTCGCTCGTATTACCATTCTGTTTCATCATCTGCGCGTTCCTCCAAAAATTTTTTTAGGCTGCTGAAAGAGCTTGTCCGTCTGTGCTGTACGGTACTTCTCGGAATGTTGTAGAGCTTTGCAATATCTGCGTCGCTCATATCGTGGAAGTAGTACAGTATCACAGCATTACGCTTTACTTCGGGCAATGTGCGGAGAGCTTCAGCTAACAGTTCGGGGGTAATTCTCTTACCGCCAACACTAAATGAATTGTCGTCCTTTTCGCTTTCAAAAGGTTTGTCAACCGTGTAAAGCTGGCTTTCTTCTTCGGGCGATAAATCGGAAAAACTTACAAAGTGTTTCTGATAGCGTTTCACATCTCGGTGCGCACTGCTCGCTTCATATTTCAAGGCTTTTTTACAAAAACCGTATGGTTCGTTCAAGGTGTTCACCTCCTTTCGCAACCGCGAAAGCGGGTGATTGTTTGATTTCCCCTTTCGTAACCCTCAGCACCGCGTTTTCAAAACTGCCAACGCAAAGCGGAGAATTTTCCAAAAAAATTTTTATAAAACACAAAATGCGCCTGTTCGCAAGACGCAAACAGGCGCAAAAGGAATTATAAACAGTATTAAATTGAATTGTCAGTTCATACTCATAGCCGAAATATCCCGACGGTGGACAAGGGCTTTTTTTGACCATAAGTGATTAAGCGAATTAGCGAGAATGAAAGATAACACAGCAATACCTCCTTGATACCGCTGCGTTAAGCTTTATTCGTCACAGACGGCGACTTTAATAAAAAACAGAGCCGACAAACTGCGATTTCTCACAAGTTCATCGGCTCTGCATCTATGCGTCTGGCTCTGTAATAACTAATATATTAAATTGCATTTTCTGATTTCTTAACCGCAACCACATTCTGCCCGGTTACGCTGATAATCGTTTCCTGTTTACATTTGGGGCAGAATAGCGGGAAGTTTTCAAGTACCGTATCGGGGCGCACCTTAATACGGGTCTTGTTATTGCAGATTGGGCATAACACCCATTTTTCTTTTTCCAATGTGCACCTCCATTCCTTGATGATTTCATTACATATTACTCAATTTTAGCTCTTTTACAATCTCTACCCGTGACACGCTTTTGAATGCAAACAGCATTGCGACACATACCATTACACTTACAGCAAGGACGGCAAGCACATAGATACCACCGTTGATATAAAAAGCAAATGGTGTCATACCCGACGATATGAAGTAGT